>Ga0115000_10000242_pt1 | contig 50196 bp, 51 predicted proteins | sample ArcticOcean_MG_C_6_FD_89690 | JGI IMG/M metagenome (GOLD analysis project Ga0115000, IMG submission 89690) | Marine microbial communities from western Arctic Ocean - ArcticOcean_MG_CB8_128 | ecosystem: Environmental > Aquatic > Marine > Oceanic | place: Arctic Ocean: Canada Basin | collected...
ACTCCCAACCTTCGGGACGTGGCGGAGCTCGAGTTGTTATCCGAAGAGGTCACCCGGGCTTTCACAGCCTGCTGGAACTCTGCCCTTGCCTCCGTTGCACCTGACCGTCCTGTCGTCGACGACGCGTTTCGCGTCCACGGCGACCGAGTCCTATATAACAGTGTCCGCCAGATGCACGACCCATCCCGCGAGTGCGAGCTTCCGGCTGACCATCGCTTCGTGGGGCCCCTTGTTCGCGAAGAGGATCTCCCATCTGATCTGATGTCTTGGTCGCTCAGGCTCGACGACCGTCCGCAGGTCTACGTTTCTCTCGGAACGTTCTTGTCTCACCGCAGTGACGTCGTGGCTCGGATTGCCGATGCGCTCAGACACATCGGTGTTCGGGCTGCGATCGCCTTGGGTGCGACTCCCCAAGACATGCTCGGCCCAATCCCGGCCGACTGGGTGGTCGCTCCGCAACTCCCGCAGGTTGCGATGTTGGCGAGCGCCAACCTCGCGGTGCATCACGGAGGAAACAACAGTGTGCAAGAGGTGTTGGCGGCCGGGGTCCGCCAGGTCGTGCTCCCTTTCTCGACTGATCAGTTCTCCAACGCGGCCGACCTCGAACGAGTTGAACAGGCGCATGTGCTGTCACCCAACGACGCGACGGTTGCCGAGTTAGCGGATTCGATAGACGCTGCACTTCAATCGCCGCTGCCTCCTGCGAGGCCAAGGCTCGACCCAGCTCAACTTGTGGACGCGTTGCACGTGAAGCCGCTGTAAAGGTCTCGAACCCTGAAATCAAACACCATGGCCGCAGCGGAGAGGGTGCGTGCGAAGGCTCGCACAGCCGACGACGCCTATGTCGACTCAGCAGCAGGGCACCCGACGTTCGACAGCATGGTGCCACATCGCACACCTCTGCCCGGAGCGAACTTCATCTCCGGACGCGTTCGGTACGTAGCACAAGATGTCGTTCTCACTTTGGAGGAATCCCAATGCACGGTCTGCCTCAAGCCATTCGGTACAAGCTCCCGTTCGTGATCGCAGGCTTCGCTTCGTTCTTGTTTTCGGTCTGGTTGTATTTCGTACAGGAGGAGACGACTGCGGGAATCTTCGTTGGTCTTTGGGTCCCGTCGATCCACTCGTTGGGCACGTCGCTTCTCGCTCAGATAGACGCGCCGGCCCGCCGCGAAATTCAAGAGATTCGATCGAAGTACTGAGGCTTGATATCGCCCTGCTTCTGTCAGCTGAGTGGGTTGGAAATCGTATGCCCGACCTGAAACCGGGCGTCGTGTCAACGAGGCGTTCAGCAGAATTCCGGCAGCGGGCCTTCGACCTTGTTGCTGCGGGGGGCCAGGCAGAACTGGACGGTTCTGAATCGACTACACGTTATAATTGCGCCTATGGAAATCGTTGGAAAGACTGCACAAACAGGTGCCGCATTGTGGATATTGAATGTTTGGTTCAACAGATTCAATAAAGACACCGGCTATCGAGGTGGTGCAGCGACGAACATGGTCGAAGAGTTCGAAGAGTACGGGCTCTCCAAGAACACCATGTACGTCGTTGGCGCCACGAAGGTGAGTTTGGCTTCTCTGATGCTCCTCGGTCACGGGTTCCCGAAACTTGTCCGACCAGCCTCCATTGGTCTGGCGGCGTTCATGCTCGGAGCGATTGGAATGCACATCAAGGTCAAAGATCCCATCAAGCGATCACTGCCAGCGATCACCGTTTTCTCACTGTCTGCGGTGTCGGCGATTCTCAACGGGTCCAACGGTCAGAGCGACTGATATCGAATTACGCCGTGAGGAACAGCACCACCAGGAGCACGTTCACCACTCCGAAGGAAGCTGCGGACACCATGAGTCTTGGCGCATCGTGAATTCTCAGGCGAACGATCAAGGCGAGCGCCATCATGATCGAGAGTCCACATGCGGCTAGCGCACCGAGAGGCGCGTAACCCAAGCCGAGCAGCACGCCAAGGGCGCCGAGTAGTTGCATTGATCCAACAAGTCGTCGTAGTGACGGCATGCGGTAGCGGTCGAATTCGCCTCTCGGGGGAGTGACGAAAAGTGTCTGGTAGCCGTAGACGGCGAAAGACAGGCCTGAGAGAAGGGCAAGCAAGATCAGTACCACGAGGGCGTCAGCGTACCGGTCATGGCCGGTCATAGGAGGATCGTGAAAACGTACTCACCCTCCGGGTGCCCGACTCGAACGATCGCGTTCGCGCAAGATTCTTAAAACGAACTGGCGGGTAGGTCTGTGTCGCCCTGTTCGATTGCGTTGCAGATGGTAACGGCGACATGCTCGGGGTTGAGCCCTGGCGGCATTCTTGGCGAGTCACCCTCGATGGCTCGGCCGGCGAGTCCGGTCTCGGTGTGGGGTGGGCGGGCGTCGAGGACCCGCATTTTCGTGCGGCGAGCTTCACGTGCGAACGCTTCGTCGAAGGATCGGGTTGCGGCTTTGGACGCTCCATAGGCGGCCATGCCAGGAAGATTTTGCTCCGCGATGACGCCGCTGATGTTCACGATGACTCCCGCTTCGGCCATTCGGGCGAGAGCGGCCTTGGCGGCCATGATGGGGATGAACGTGTTGGTGAGAAAAAGCTCTTCCATTGCGTCGATGGAGAGTTCAGAGATTGGGCCAAACGCAACCACACCTACCGCGTTGATGACGATGTCAAGCTTGCCTGCGTGGGTGATCGCTGCCTGCATTGCATGATCACAGGCCGTTGGGTTTCGAAGGTCGGCCACGTGCCGGGCACCCGGTAGCTGTATCGCATCGAGACGGCTCTGGTCGCGGCCCACCAACGTCAGTGTTGCGCCGCGCTCATGAAGTTCGGTCGATAACGCCATGCCGAGGCCCCCAGTTGCGCCGAGAACGAGGGCAGAGGCGCCGTTCAGATCAGTCATGTTGTGCGTCCTTAGTCGGCAGAGGTTGCTTGAAGATTCCCGGCGGGATTGGGCGGTTGCATCGAGTTAGAGCGATCTGCCAGGAGGGTGAGGCGCCGAGCGCCCAGCGCATGGAACCGACGCTGGATCGGCCCACCTTACCGGCCCAACGGCTCTCGGAAAGTCCCAGCTGGCGCTGGAGCGGGCCGGGGATTGTCGTCACCGCTGCGTTGAACAGCAGCCGGTACCCAACTCGCACGGGGATCGCGAGCGGAGGGTAGCGCAGAAACTCGATTGCGCTCGTTTGTGCTCGGGATACAGCGGCGTCGGGATGGTCCACGATCCAGGCTTCGAGTTCTTTGGCGGTCGAGGGAAGTGGCGCTGCGCCGAGAAGCTCGCCGACCTTGGTTTGTTCGGCGACGAAGCGATCCGCATCATCAGTTGAGAGCGGCTGGGGTCCGAAGGCTTGGTATGCGGAGAGGAACGAGTTGGTGAGGACGTTGTGCACCCATGCAGCCATTTCTGGCCGGTTCGCGCTGTACGGACAGCCGCGTTCGGAGGTCCCAGTGATCGGGCGATGGGCTTCCCGCACGACGGCGACCGCGGCTTCGACCTCGGGGATCGCTCCATAGGTGGTCTCGGTTACATAGACGGCGGTGCGGGAGAGGCGACCGAGGGGGTCCTCTCGGTATGTTGAATGGTCCTCAACACCGGCCGCTACTTCGGGATGCGCAGACTGTACGACGAGTGCTCGGATGCCTCCGACGAAGACCGAAGAGTCTCCAAGGATTCGCCAAGACACCGAGTCTGGTCCGAGGAGGCCCGGTTCACCAGCGTAGTTGAGCGTGTCTGCCAGGGGCATGGGCCCGTGGGCGAACAGAGAACTCACTGCTCGGACCACACTATCTTGAATGCCTCGTCCGAAGTTCATACGTTAGAGTGTGCCTTCGGCGAGGGCGTTCAAGACGGCTTCGACTCGTTCGAGGACCGCTGGCAAACCACTGAGGCGGCGCCGTCCACGCAACTCGACCCTCTATTCGACCATGGCCTGCGGATCGATCCCTGCGGTGAGGCCGAGGTTGCCAAGAACCCAAGCAGTACCGTGCGACCCTAGCAGCGGTGACACCCATGCAGTATCGCTCTAGCGATCCCGACTACGACTGATCGGGCAGGGGAAAGAGTAAAATCTGCATCCGCGCCGGCCCCCCGGCACGTAGAGCTATTACACACTCCCGTAGAAGAGGTTTCTAATGCCCGCAGTCCCTCAGTCGATTCGTCTTAAGCTCCCGTTCGTCATTGCGGGCTTCGCTTCGTTCTTGTTCTCGGTTTGGCTCTATTTCGTGCAGGACGAAACGAGCGCAGGGATCTTCGTCGGCCTATGGGTCCCGTCCATCCATTCGTTGGGCACGCTGCTGCTCGCTCAGGTCGAAGCACCGGCTAGCGCCGAATCCCAAGAGGTGCGGTCATGAGCGAAACGGCCATTTTCGTAGTGGGCATAATTGTCTTTACAGTCACCGTGTACGGCGTGGTGATGGCGGGCGGACTCGCGTTGACCCGGATCGAAATCGAGCAGAACCCCAACCTCGCCGACAAGGTCGACAAGGAAGAGCTGAATAAGCGTTTTCCGTTCCGAATCAAGTACTAGTAGTGGGAAGACGTTGAACGGTCTTGGTTCTGTGGCCGCTCGACCTTGCTCCATCTACTGGTGCACGAGATCTGCTCACGTGGCCTCAAAGGCTCCGTCGACGAAAGTGCAGCCATGACGTCACCAGGGTCCCAGAGCAGAGCTGTTCTGCCGGCTGGTGCCGAGGTCGTGATTGTGGGTGCCGGGCTCGCCGGTCTTTCGGCAGCGCGATTTCTCCACGAAGCTGGCAAGGACATCGTGGTCCTGGAAGCCTCCGACGGCATCGGTGGCCGGGTCCGAACCGACATGGTCGGCGGCTACCGTCTCGACCGTGGGTTTCAGGTCCTTCTGACAGCGTATCCCGAGCTGGCGACCCAGTTCGATGTGGCCGCGCTCGATCTGCGTCGGTTCGAACCCGGAGCACTGGTCTGGACCGGCAAGGCGATGCATCTCGTCGGTGACCCCGTGCGTCGGCCCCGGACGCTGCTGAAGACGGGACTGGCACCTGTGGGCTCGGTTGCCGACAAGGTGCGGCTGCTGGGCCAGCGGATGCGTTTGCGACGAACCAGCGCTCCGGACCTGCTGCGCCAAGCCGACATCACCACGCTTGCCTCTCTCCAGGCTCAGGGGTTCAGCGACCGCATGATCGAACAGTTCTTCCGGCCCTTCGTCGGCGGGATCCAGCTCGATCCCTCCTTGCAGACCAGCCGACGGATCTTCGACGTCGTCCTCCAGGGCCTCCTGTCGGGCGATGTCGCGGTCCCAGCTCAGGGCATGGGCGCGATTCCCGCCCAGCTGGCGAGCCATCTAGGCGACGGCGCTGTCCATCTCCACAGCGCCGTCACGAAGGTTAGCCCCAGAGAGATCCTGATCGAGGGTGGTTACCGGATCACCGCCGACCGCATCATCGTCGCCACTGAAGGTCCGCGCGCAGCCGCGTTGCTGGGCCTGCCCCCCGTCGAGTCGAATCCGGCATCATGTGTGTGGTTCGGCGCCTCAACACCGCCGATCCCGGACCGCTACATCGTGTTGGACGGCACCGGGACAGGGCCAGCCCTCAACATCTCGGTCATGACCAACATGGCACCCGAGTACGCGCCAGACGGCTCCGCGCTGATTGCTGCGGCGTGCCCGGGCATCAACGATCGCGACCTCGAGCCCTTAGTGCGAGCCCAGCTGCGCCACATCTGGGGGTCGCAGGTCGAGTCCTGGGTCCACCTGCGAACCGATGCCATCGCCCACGGTCAGCCTCGCCAGCACCCACCGTTCTCCCCGAAGAAGCCGGTTTCGCTCGGCGATGGGCTCTTTGTTGCTGGTGACCATCGGGACACCGCATCGATCCAAGGAGCGCTGTTCTCTGGCCGCCGTTGTGCCGAAGCCGTCCTGTCCACCCTCACCTGATTGCCGAGTCTCTGTGCCCACTCGTCGAGCAGTTGGCTGAGCTGCGGCCACCGTCGTTGCGGGCGGGCTTGACGGCCAGTCCGAACCCTCGGTTCGGGAGGTTCTTTAGTTTTTGAAGCGTGGTTGGTAGGCGATGTTTGGGTTGAGGGCGAGTTTGACTATGAGCTCTCCGGTTGTTTTGGTGACGACGCGGATGTTGTGGTGCTCGGAGAGGTGCTGTGCGATTTCGGTGTCAAGCTCTTCACCTCGGTTTCGTAGGTGTTCTGAGCGGGGATTGAGTGTGGCATTTGACCGCGCTAAAGTGGCGCCGAGTCGGTCATCGCTCAAGGCCAACTCATCTTCACCGAGTAAGAGCAAACGCGTGCCATTGGTGAGAGCCGGTCGTCGGAGGTTGAATCGTGAACGTTGATGGGTTTGTGGTGGGCAACGGTACCGAAGGGCCGCTTTTACAAGAATTGGTGGATCACATGGACCTGTGTCATCGAGACGGAATGAAGCCAGCGCCACGGACAGTTTCGTCACTGAGACACCGCGCAACTAGAACCGAACGCCGTCTGATAAAGGATCAATCATGAGAAGTTTCCGAACCGCAGAATTTCATACCGCTGGTGAGCCTTTCCGAATCGTCACAGACGGTGTGCCCGACTTAGAAGGGACGACTGTTCTCGACAAACGAGCCTGGTGTCAAGAGCATCTTGATTCAACTAGGGCACTGCTGATTAACGAGCCACGTGGTCATGCCGATATGTACGGTGGGTTCCCGACCTCCCCGGATGACTCAGACGGTGATCTCGGCGTCGTATTCTTTCACAAGGACGGTTTTAGCACCGCGTGTGGGCATGGCACCATTGCCCTTGTCACATGGGCAATCGAGTCGGGCCGCTTGCCAGTAACAAACGGTGAAGAGATTGACGTTGTCGTAGACGTACCCTCGGGCCGCCTTCGCACTCGCGCTCGGGTGGGCGCAGATGGGCAGGTTGAGGCAGTGAAATTCTGGAACGTCCCAGCGTTCGTAACCGGGCATGCCCTCGCAGTGCCGACCTCGCTCGGGCTGTTCACGGCAACGGTCTCCTATGGCGGCGCCTACTATGCATCGGTCGGGCTAGATACGCATGCCCTATCGCCCGATAGCGCGTCGCTCACTGACTTGATCAGCCTAGGCCGAGAGATTAAAGCGTTGTTGGCAACACATCAAGCTGTCAAACACCCAACTGATGGCAGGCTTTCGGGCCTATATGGTGTGATATTTCACCAAGATGTCACCCGAAGCCCCTTGCATCAACGAAACGTGACCGTATTTGCAGACGGAGAGGTCGACAGATCACCCTGCGGCTCCGGAACATCGGCACGACTAGCGGTGCTTCATCACGATGGTGTGCTCGGTGTCGGGGAGACCCTCCTGAACGAGGGGATCGCCGGAGGCCAGTTCAGCGGCTGCATAGTCGAAGAGACCGAAGCTGGGGTGGTGACCTCTGTCGAGGGCACTGCGTACAAAACCGGCGAGGCGACATTCTCGCTCGATCCTCGCGATCCACTGGGTTCTGGGTTCCAGCTTCGATGAAAACCCGCATTGAGCAAATACAAGTGGTCGGCTAACGTTCAATCAACAGAGATAAAGAGAACAAATGTCGAGAACAGTAATAAATGGAAAAACATGGCAACGGGTTTACGCATCCCGGCAGATATCGCGATCGACTTTCTCACCCACAGTGGGCCATACCCAGCTAGATGGCGTCTCAGATACTGGAGAAGAGAGCGACAATGAATAGCGCCAGCCATGACACTCCGGTCGCTGTTATTACCGGTGCATCGAGTGGTATCGGCGAGGCGACCAGTCGACGGCTTGTCGCCGAGGGGTATCATGTCCATGCCATTGCGCGTCGACATGACCGCCTCGAAGCGCTCGCAGCAGCAACGGGGTGCGACATCCACGTTCTTGATGTCACCGACTCCGAAAGACTGTTGCGGTTCGCTGAGACGGTGGGCCGAGTCGACGTGCTGGTGAACAACGCGGGCCTCGGCCGCATGGACACATCGATGGCCCATGGCACGCTCGAGGACATTACGAGAACGATCGACACAAACGTTACCGCACTCATGGTGGCCACGATGGCCTTTTTGCCTGACATGATCGATCGACGTACAGGGCACATTGTGAGCATCGGGTCGATGGCTGGCATATACCCTCTCTCATCCGCGATCTACGGAGCGTCGAAGGCTGCAGTCCACCGTTTTTGCACAAATCTCCGAATCGAGCTGGGCGGAACCGGAGTGAGAGTCACAGAGATCTGTCCAGGCAGAGTCGCCACCGAGTTCTACGACGTCGCCGTAACCGATCCGGTACAGCGGGCGAAGTCAAAGGACAGCGGCATCAAGGAGGTCACCGCTGATGAGCTCGCCGACACGATTAACTACGCACTCAGTGTCCCAGCACACGTCAACATCAACCGGATTGAACTACAGCCGACCGAGCAGACCTACGGCGGTATGTCATTCGATCCGATTACCGCGCGTATGAGCGACAAACCATGAGCGACTTCATCGACAAGGTTGTCGTGATCACAGGCGGTGCCTCGGGCATGGGCGCGGCGACCGCACGCGAGTTTGCCCGGCTCGGCGCGACGCTCGTCCTTGTCGATTTGAACCGAGATGGTGCCGAGACTGAGGCAGAAGAGTGCCGGGCCGCCGGCGCGTCGCAAGTGTCAGTTTGGATCGGCGATATCAGCGACTCCGGCTGGTGTGATGAGATCATCGATGGCGTCGTCGCGTTGCACGGCGCGATTGATGTGCTGGTTAACGCAGCCGGGACCATCCACCGGGCCGACGCGCTCGGAACGACGGACGAAGACTGGCGGCGGGTGATGGGAGCCAACATTGACGGCATGTTCTTTCTCTGCCGGGCCGCACTTCGCCACATGACTTCGGCAGGAGCCGGCGCAATAGTCAACTTCGGCTCAATCTGGGGCGCAGTCGGCTCAGCCGGTTCGACCGCCTATTGCGTGTCAAAGGGGGCCGTCCACCAGCTCACGCGTGCGCTCGCCCTCGACCACGTCGAGCGGGGTATCCGCGTCAACGCGGTGGCCCCAGGCGAGGTGAACACACCCATGCTGAGAGCCCTACGAGATTCTCCGCTCACCGCCGAACAGCTCCAAACGCTGGCCGAGGCGACCATTCCGATGAAGCGGCTAGCAGAGCCACACGAGATCGCTAAGGTCGTCGTCTTCCTAGCATCGGAGGACGCCAGCTACATCACGGGCGAGATCGTCCACGTTGACGGAGGGTACACCGCCCGCTAAGCGGACAACCTCATATGCTCAGCCGGCCATTATGCCTGGCTCTGCCGTTGACGACCGGAGATCAACACCTACGTAGCAACGGAAGCTGCGGGCTAGAAATCCGTGCCACACTGGCGCCCATGTATGTGTTGGCATTTGAAGTTGAACTACGAATTCCTCAATCCCGGTCATTGAAGGACAAACGGCAAACAATCAAGCCTTTACTCGAAGGAGCACGCCGACGATTCGAAGTCTCTAGCGCCGAAATCGATCACCAAGACGAGTGGCAAAACGCCACGCTTGGGTTTGCGGTCGTGGCTTCAGAAGAACGACTGGCGACCGAAGTGATAGACGAGGTCGACCGTTTCATTTGGTCGTTTCCGGAGATCCAGGTCGGTCTGACCGACCGCCGGTGGCTGGAATAGCCCAAGATTGTTTAGCTGACGGTTACGGCCGACTCAACGAGTTCGGGGAAGTGGCAAGCCACAAAGTGGTCGACGCCCCCGGCAGAAGCCATTTGTGGCTCTTCCGAGCGGCAGACATCTTGCACCTTGGGACAGCGAGTATGAAACCGGCAGCCTGGAGGTGGGGTAATAGGTGAAGGCAACTCGCCTTCAAGCGTTTCGGCTTCAATGTTGAGTTCGTTGTCGGCATCGGGGATCGCACTGAGCAACAAGCGCGTGTACGGGTGGGCCGGGTTGGCGAAAAGTTCGTCGGAGTCACCAACCTCGCACAACTTGCCGAGGTACATAACAGCGATGCGGTCGCTTACATTCTTGACCACCGAAAGGTCATGGCTGATGAACAAAAGGGTAAGACCATAACGGTCTTTCATGTCTTCGAGCAGGTTGAGCACCTGGGCCTGGACTGACACATCGAGGGCCGAGACTGGCTCGTCGCACACGATGATCTTGGGGTCCAGAACAAGCGCACGGGCTACCGAAATGCGCTGACACTGTCCACCGGAATACTCGTGGGCTCTTTTCTTACGGGCAGTCTCGACATCGAGGCCGACCTCCGCGATGATGCTAGCTACACGGTCGGTAGCGAAACCGGCATCGCCTTTGCCGCTCCAAACACTCACGCCCTCACTCACAATGTCGAAGACCCTGCGGCGAGGATTGAGTGAACTAATCGGGTCCTGGAAGATCATCTGAATCTCAGGACGCATGCGGCGCAGCTCTTCGCCCTTTAGCTGCGTAAGATCCTTGCCCTCGAAGACAACCGAGCCACTGGTAGGGCGGGGGAGCTGAATGACGGCCTTAGCGGTAGTTGATTTACCGCAACCGGACTCGCCGACGAGTCCGAGTGTTTCGCCTTCAATAATGTCAAAACTTACATCGGTTACGGCATGAACGACGCGGCCCTTGCCAACAGGAAACTCCACCACCATGTTGTCGACGCGAAGCAGAGCCTCGCCCTCGGCGCGGAGATGAGCCTTACCAGATCCTGCCATTAGACCGCCTCTCGCTTACGCACAGGAAGGCCAACTGCGGTAACACCAGCGGCTTCGTTGCGTTCCAATGCGGCGTTGCCTTGATCGGTCCCAACTGGGAAGAAACAAGCCCAACGGTGATTGGACCAAGTGCTTAACTCAGGGCTCGACACTATGCACTCGGGTTGGGCGTACTTGCAGCGGGGAGCAAATCTGCACCCGGGTGGCGGAGACACGATGTCAGGTGGGCTTCCCGGGATTGGTTCGAGTCGGGTATGTTTCGGGTAGCTCAACCGGGGAATCGAGGCCATTAGGGCCTCCGTGTACGGATGGCGCATTTCGCTGAAGAGTGTGTCAGTTGGCGCATACTCCATGACCCGTCCGCCGTACATAACCATGATGTCGTCGGTCCGGCCTCGGGCGACACCCAGATCGTGCGTAATCAGTGTCATTGCCATGCGGCGCTCAGCTTGCAGGTCGTTGAGCAGATCGAGAATGTACTTCTGCACAGTGACATCGAGTGCAGTCGTAGGTTCGTCGGCCACCAGAAAGTCGGGTTCGGCCGACAACGCAATCGCGATCATGACCCGCTGACGCATACCGCCAGAAAGTTCGTGGGGATACTGGTTGACCCGCTTGGCTGGCTCGGGGATACCGACAGACGTGAGTAGTTCGACGGCCCGTTCGATGGCGGCCTTTTTGTCGAGACCCAGGTGCTTACGAATCGGCTCGGTGATTTGCTTGCCGATGCGCATGACCGGGTTCAGCGACGTCATGGGATCCTGGAAAATCATGGACATGTTTTTGCCCCAGAAATCCTGTCGATCGTTGTTGGCTATTTCTTGGCCCTTGAATTTGACCGAACCCTGTTCGATCTGGTGTGAACTGGTCACGAGTCCCATGATCGACCGATTCAGTACCGACTTCCCTGAGCCGGACTCGCCCACGATGCCAAGCGTCTTGCCTTGTTCAAGGGTGAACGAAATGCCGTCAACGGCCTTGGCCAAACCGCGTTCAGTACGAAATCCGACCCGGTAATCGGTGACTTCAAGTAGCGGGGGAGCTACCGTTTCTTCGGTGGAATCGCTCATAGCGAAAGCTCCTTCACATCAAAGTAGTCACGCAGTTTGTCTCCCGCGAGATTGAGCGAGAGGACGGTGAGGAACAGCACCCCAATAGGCGCGAATGCAGCCCATGGTGTGTCTTCCAATGTGCGGCGTGAAGCACCGCGTCCGATGAGATTACCCCAGGTGATGGTTTGCTCAACCGAAAGGCCGAGGAACGCCAGTGCACCCTCACCCACGATGGCAATAGCCATTCCAAGGAGGGCTAATGCGCTCATAGGGATGAGCACGTTGGGTAGGAGTTCTCGAGTGAGAATGCGGAAATTGGTTGCCCCGATGGTCCGCGAAGCCATGACGAACTCCCGCTCCGCGAATTGCATTGTGGCTGCTCGGGCCAGGCGTCCAATCGGGGCAATTCCGAGGATCCCGATGACAACCGCAATGACGGTCAAGCTTCGGTTCAGCAATGCGGTCAACAAAATCGCGAGGATGAGGGTGGGGAACGACAACAGCACCAGGAAAATAAAGGAGATAATTTTGTCAAACCAACCCCGCACGAACCCGGCGATCATGCCGAGACTACCGCCGATGCCCATGCCGAGCGCAATGGCAACAAAGCCAACGGTGAGCGAAACTCGTGCTCCCCAGATCGTGCGAGAAAACATGTCGAGGGCATCTTCATCGGTTCCGAATGGATGGGCCCATGACGGGGGAGATGATGGTCCAGCGGCACCGCTCCCGAGGAAATTCTTTCGAGGATCCTTAATGGGCAATACCGGAGCGAAAACGGCCAGCAACACGACCGTGACAAGCCAGCCAATACATAGCCAAAACGCCCATCCGAGCTTCTTCTGCGCGACGTGTTCGGAAGGGACCGAATCGTCCGCCGATGTCGCCAAAGATGTTCCCGGATCGTCCCAGTCAATGCTCATCGGCTGACCCTCGGATCGATGATTGTATACAAGATGTCGACCAGCAAGTTGATGACGACAAATGCAGCGGAGATCAAGATGACGACCGCTAAGACCACGGGGAAGTCCTCGCGGAGAATGGCTTCAACTATGGCAGTACCAAGACCTGGGATGCGAAACACCCGCTCGATAACAAGCGTGCCGCCGATCAGCGCTCCGGTGTTGATGCCGAAGACGGTGATGAAAGAGAACATTGATGGTCGCAACGCATGCCCAAAGAGCACTCGGCGCTTTGACATGCCCTTGGACCTCGCCATCAAGATGAAGTCGTCTTGCAGGGTGGTAATGAGATCGGTGCGCAGCAGGCGCTGATAAACCGCGGCGGCGGGTAAGGCGATGGTGAGTGCTGGCAATATCAGTTGCCAGACGTGTGATTTGAGCGGATCCCCGGCGGTGTAGGTCTGCGGAAATATGTTGAATTTGATCGCGAACGCATATTTAAGGATAATCCCGAGCGCGAAACTTGGCAGGGCCAACAGTCCAAAACTGACGACCATAGACGATCGGTCAAATGGCCGTTGTGGTCGAGACGCGGCCAATACGGCCCAAGGGATGGCAATGACGGCCGCCATCAATTGCGCCAGCACTAACAGCGAGACTGTACGAGGTATTCGCTCTTTAATGAGGTTCCAAACGGGCGGTTCGCCGTCTTCGGAGAACTGAACCCCAAAGTCGCCGGTTACGAAGTCTGCCACCCACAGTCTGTAGCGGGTAACCAGCGGCTTTTCGAGGTTGTATTCCTCCCGTGCCGAGCGGAGTACGTCGAGCGTCTTTTGGTCTTGAGGAGTAATAGATCCGTCGGAAGCGAAGCTTTCGAGCTCGTCATATTGGATTGCTGTGGGACCAACGATGTTGAACAGCGGGTCGCCCAGCACGTTCATTGCCCCGAAGGTCAACACGGACACAGAGAATAAAAGAAGGATACCAAGCGCTACTTTTTGCAGCCAATAGCCCATATTCTACAACGTCTCGTGCTGACCTTCAGACAATATTCGTTACTTACTCGCTAATCCAGGTGGTGCCGAAGGAAGAGCTTCCGTTGGTGGCGCAAGCCAGCGCGACGCCTTCGGGAGTTACTCGATCACAGTGGCCATTGACAGCATCGGTGAATGCGACCGACCAAATGGTTCGGGTGTAGAAAATGTACGTGTAGTCGTCGTGGATACGAGCCACGAGTTCTTGGTAAATCTCGGCCCGGCGTCCTTCATCGGTTGAGGCCATAGCCTCGAGCAACAAGACGTCGCGGCCTTCGTCACAAAAGCGTGGCCAGTTGAGCGAGATACCGCCCACACCAGCGCACCAGAGCCACACGTTGTCTGCCACCGGATCGTTAGCGCCAAACTGTCGCCAGGTGTTGACCTGGTACTGGCCAAAGGCGATTGCTTGGATGAAGGAATCCTGCGGGATCATGTTTTGGCTGACATTGAACCCACCTTCGGTCCAACCAACGGTCAATATGTCAGCAATGCGATCCTGAACAACCGACGGACCGGAATAAGACAAGGCAAAGTCGATACGACCATCGTTGCAGTTCGCCGGAAGTTCGGCGCAGTACTCCTCGACTAGCAGTAACGCCGCAGCGGGATTCTCGGTCTCCTGCACCACATCGGGGTTGAAGTACGGGCTTTCGGGAGCGAACATTTGGTTCGCTCCACGCTGTATGCCGGCGCCGACGAGTTCGATGTAGTTCTCCCGAAAAGTTGCCAGTGTGAGCGCTTCTCGGACACGAATGTCGTCGAATGGTGCGTTCTCGGTGTTGATCATGGAGAAGGATTCTTCGGTGGTGTCATTGAGCAGCATTTCGATGGAATCATCTTCCGACAACTCGACAATTGATTCAGCGTTGGTGGTGTGCAAGCCCTGCACATCGCCCTCAAGGAGAAGATCGACTCGTGCGTCGCTATCGGTGACAGGAGCAAACTCGAGCGCATCGAGGTATACCTCGCCGTTCCAGTAGTTGTCATTGCGCACGAAGCGGGTGAGTGAGTCTGGGGTGCGACTGTCAAAGAGGAACGGGCCGGTACCGACGGGTTCTTGGTTGAGTGTTGGGTCGGCGTCAGCAGCAGCCAACCAGGTAGGCGAGGCAACCATGCCGACCTGGCCAGTCAATGTCGCCGGGAAATGAGCGTTGGGGATGGCGAGATGGAATTCAGCGGTGAGGTCATCGATTACGGTTATCTTCTCCTCGACACCCACGAAGAATGGATTCACGGCTAGCCCCACTAGAAGGTCGCCTAGCTGCCGGGTAAAGTTATCGGCGATTGCGGCCGAGGTGAGTGGCGTACCATCGGTGAAAGTCATGTCCGGGCGTAGTTTGACTTGCCAGTTCAGGAAGTCATCGCTCGGCGTGAAACTCTCGGCTAAGAAAGGGACGATAGTGCCGTCAGCTGCCACGGCTGAAAGTGTTTCGAGGACTGCGCCGGTCATCATGTAGCCCGAGGCGGCTAGCGCGGAGGTGGTGGGGTTGAGTCCATCACCGTCTGCTTCGAGAGCAAAGCGGAGGGTGCCGCCCTTTACCGGGACGATTTCTGCGGGTTCTTCTTCGAAGGTTTCGATAATTTCGGGGGCAGGTTCTTCGGCGGCAGGTTCTTCGGCGGCAGGTTCTTCGGCGGCAGGTTCTTCGGCGGTGGTATCGCCCGAAGCAACGTCCTCGGCAGAAGAGCCACTGTCGCTGCTACCGCAAGCGGCGGCAACAAAGGTGAATGCGAGAAGGATGGCTAGCAAGCGCATCCATTTCGACGCGTGAGCGCCCTGAGATTTAACCATGAAGATATGTCTCCCCCGGAGGTATCGGTGCGACGTGCGTTACACCTGGATGTTAACTGTGGCAGATCAGTAGTCCTGAAGCCAATCAGATTGGCCAATCGTCGTAGAAATGTCATGACGCCGTTCCCAGATACGCGGATGCGCAGGGCTTATGCTTGCCGCATGGTTGTTGTCTCGGTGTTTGCTGGTGGAGCTGGGCTACAGGTCGAAGAAGTGGCGTTGGCGAAGTCCACGGACTATGTCATTGCGGTTGATCATGGTTACCTATTGGCCCAAGCGGTTGGGTGTGGTGTCGACGAACTCATCGGTGACATGGACTCGCTGGCCCCGTTCAAGGTGTCTGAGGCGAATGCTTCTGGGGTGGTTGTGGTCGAGTGCCCCAGCGAGAAAGACTCCTCCGATCTCGAACTTGCGTTGCGTCGGGCCATTGCTGTACCCAACGTGTCGAAGGTAATGGTTTTTGGCATAGGTACATCGCCGGTCCGACCGCGGCGGCCAGATCACGGCGCAATTAACCTTGCTGTGCTCGCCAACCCCGAACTGGCGGCAGTGCCTATCGAGATCTATTTCGATGGTGCTCAGGTCCGCGTCGTCCACAACAATTTTTCGATCTATGCGCGAGTGGGCGCCACGGTTAGCCTGCTCGCCGTCGGTGGTGTTGCCACCGGAGTTACTACCGACGGACTGCGCTGGGCGCTCGACGACGCCACGCTTACGCCGTTTCAGGCATGGGGACTCAGCAACGAACTCACCAGTTCCCCCGCATCTGTCTCCCTGACAAGCGGGGTCATACTTGTGTTCGTCGTGTCAGCGGATTCTGGCTGACCAACGCTTGCCATGATTGGTGAGTTCCAGATCACGGTCGAAACATCGACTGAGATTGGACTCAGTTAGCACCCAATCGATGGAGCCACTGGCAATGACTTTGCCCTCACGCAGCATGAGGCAATGAGTGAAGGCGGGCGGAATTTCCTCAACGTGATGGGTTACGAGCACGGTCGGCGGTTGAGCGGGGTCCGATGCAAGCTCGTCAAGTGTGGCGATTAAGTCTTCGCGTCCGCCCAGGTCGAGCGCAGCTGTTGGTTCGTCCAACAAGACAAGGCCTGGGTCGGTCATGAGCGATCGGGCTAGGAGCACTCGTTGGCGTTCGCCTGATGAAGCGATTCCGAACTCGCGGTCGGTGAGGTGGGCGCAACCCATTGAGATCAAGAGGTCTCTGGCTCGGGTCCGGTCAGCGTCATCGTAGGTATGCCACCAGGGTTCGAGCGCTGCGTTCTTGGCCGTCATCACAACATCGGTGTTTAACAGTTGTGGTCGCAATTGATCGGCGAGGGCAGCGCTAGCCATACCAATCCGTGTCCGCAGTGCTCGCACATCGGTGCGGCCCAACGTTTCGCCCAAAACCCGAACCGAACCCGTGGTCGGGTGCAACATCGTGGAAACGACGCGCAGAAGCGTGGTCTTGCCCGAACCGTTGGCGCCGAGTACAACCCAGTGTTGTTCCGGGTCGATTGTCCAGTCCACGCTTTGGAGTAAAGCCCGTTGGTCTCGAATCACCGAGATGTCTTGGAGGCGCACTACGGGCTCGGTCACAGAAGTCATTTTTCCTGATCCTAGGGGCAAAAACAAGGATGCAGTACGTTTGGTCGCCCTGGGTAGCGGTGGAAGGAGTAGGAGTGGTCGTTGGGTCCTACACTCGGCATCCACCGGTGAATCACACGCGACTGATTCATAGTTCCACAACTCGCCAAGCGGCAGGGGACCATCATCAACACAGCCCTCGGAATAGTTGTGGTTCTTGCTCTAGTGGCGGCCAACGGCTTCTTCACGGCGGCCGAGTTTGCGTTGATTAGCGTAGAACGGTCGACCATCGAATCAATGGCCGACAGCGGCAATCGTCGTGCGAGTTTGACACTAGCGATGTTGCGGCGGTTGTCGTTTTACCTCTCAGGAGCCCAACTTGGTATTTCGCTTACGGCTCTGGGTCTTGGTTTCGTAGCGGCCCCGGTTGCTGGTGAACTGATTGAACCCCTCGTGGATTCGGTTCTTGGCGAGCCGTCACCGGGGCTATCGGTCGCCGTGGCCTTGGTGTTGGCGACTATCTTCCAGACCGTCATGGGCGAGTTGGTGCCGAAGATAATCGCCATTGCCAAGCCAGTCCGCGTGGCCCTGACGTTGGCGTTGCCCTACCGCATCGTGATGAGTGTGATGTCACCGGTGGTGCATGTTCTTGACAGGACTGCTGCGTTCCTCGTCGGTCTTATGGGGATCGAACCCACCGAAGAAATGGGTTCGGGTCGTTCCCTCGACGAGCTTGAATACCTGGTGAAGACGTCCGGCGAGGGCGGCACGTTGAACCAAGAAGATGCGCGACTCTTGATGAGGTCTATTCATTTCGGCGAAAAGCTGGCCGACGATGTGCTGACTCCACGCCTCGAGGTCGTCTCTATTAGTGAGAATGCCACCCTCAATGAACTCACCGCGTTGTCGGCTGAATCTGGATTTAGTCGCTTTCCCGTGATCGGTGACTCTCTGGACCAGGTTCGCGGGATTGCACTCATCAAGTCCGTTTTCGAAGTGCCCTATGAACAGCGAGCGCATACATCGGTGCTCGCCATCAAGTCCGATGCATTGTTGGTGCCCGAAGGGCGTTCGCTCGAATCATTACTGGCCGAACTGCGAGCCCGTCGTGAGCACATGGCCCTCGTCATTGATGAGCACGGGGGTACCGCCGGGGTCGTGACGGTCGAGGATCTTGTCGAGGAAGTGGTTGGTGAAATTGATGACGAGCACGACGATCCCGAACTCACAGTCGTGCGCCATGGCAATGTGGTCATCTTGGCCGCATCGTTGCACCCCGATGAGGTTCTGGAGGCATGTGGATTCGAAATTCCCGATGGTGATTACGAGACCTTGGCCGGGTTTGCGTTAGTACAACTTCAGCGGGTGCCCCGCGAGGGCGAAGTGTTTATTTACGAGGGTTGGCGGTTCCAAGTGGTCGAAATGGATCGGCGCCGAATTGCTTCACTGCGGATGCAGCGAGTGGTAGAAACGCTGGCGACCGAAGGGGAGCAATCATGAGTACTCCCTGGGCACTAGCAGTGGCGTTCCTGCTCATTGCGATTAATGGGTTCTTTGTCGCTGTTGAGTTTGCTTTGCTGGGTTCACGGCGATCAGTTGTCGAGCCAATGGCCGAGTCCTCACCTCGAGCGGCCAAGGCCTTGGCCGCAATGAGTGATCTCAATCGGCAGTTATCCGGAGCGCAGTTGGGCATCACAATCGCGTCGTTGGCGCTTGGCTTTGTAGCTGAGCCAGCGATCGGTAGTTTGCTCGAAAGTTTCTTCGAGTCCTACACCTCATTCCCATCGGGCGTGCAACATACCGTCTCGTTTATTATTGCTTTGACCCTCGTGTCGTTCTTGCACATGGTCCTGGGTGAGATGGTTCCTAAAAACGTCACGTTGGCCGGACCAGAACGAGCCGCGGTTGTGTTACTCCCATTTCACGCGCGGGTTGTTTCGTTGTTTCGTCCGGTCATTTGGTTAGTTAATGCGCTTTCGGTGGGAGTGGTTCGATTGTTCAAAATCGAACCGACCGACGAACTTCGCACTACCCATACCGCGGTTGAGTTCTCCCATATGGTCGATGCTTCGAAGGGCGAGGGCCTGATTGGCGAGTTTTCGCACGAATTGATTTCGAGCGCGTTGGAGTACAAGGACCGTTCGGTGGCATCGATCATGGTTCCTTGGGCTCAGGTAGATGTCTTGAACCGCTTGACCTCGGTGGCCGAGATCGAGAAAGAAGTGGTCCGATCCGGGCACAGTCGGCTGCCGATATTTGACGCCAGTTCCGCCGTTGTCGAGGGCTACGTACATGCGAAAGACCTGCTCGCTACTACCGAATCGGAGCGATCAAGTCCCGTGCCTGACGACAAGATTCATCAAATGGTTGTCCTACGAGCGGAGAGCACGCTGGATGAAGGTCTTCGAGCAATGCGACGGCGGCAAACCCACATGGCGTTGGTGCGCGACGGTTCGAACCGTTTGGGGCTACTGACGTTGGAAGACATCGTCGAGCAAATCGTCGGCGAAATCCACGACGAGACTGATCTTTAGGCCACCCGACCAGTTTCTGTAACCGAACTGCAATATATGTTCTGGTTGGACTACCCTTTGATCACTGTGAAGTTTGCCGTTTTCCTCCTTGCCGTGCTTGTCACGGCATTGCTCGTGCCTGCCGGTGCAGGTGCACAAGATGATGTGAGCGTCGCGCGTGCTGCGGTCCAAGCAGCCCAGGCCGATGTCGACGCCGCACAACAGGCCGCAAATCTGGCCGCCGAACGGTACTTTGCCGCTATCGATCAACTGGAGTTCATCAACGTCGAAATAGCCGAGATCGAAACCGAGATCGCGTCGGCCTCAGCGGTTGTTGCCGACGCCACGAGCTCGGTTCGAGACTTGGTTGTCTCGCAGTACGTCGACACGATGAAGGGCCCGCAGTCCGTCGACCTCGATAACATCAACCGCCACGCCCGTGGCCGAGCACTCACACGGATTGCCGCCAACGTGTACGCCGACTCCGTCGATATTTACCGAGCAGCGCGCGACATATTGACCGATCTTGAACAACGCCAATCGCAGCTTCGCGGCGAGCAAGAGTCGCTCGTTGCCGAGTTGGATGCCAGCCAAATTGAAGCCAACGACAACCTCGAACTCCTCACCGAGTTGACGGCCACGCTGCAAACAGAACTCGACCGCGCCGAAGAAGCCGAACGGTTACGTCTCGAAGAAGAAGCTCGTAAAGCAGCCGAAGAGGCGGCGCGAATTGCCGCCGAGCAAGAGGTGCAACGCCAAGCCGAGGCCGCACGCATCGCCGCTGAACAAGCTGCCAATCCGCCCACGCCGGTGCCGGTAGTGCAACCAACAAAGACCCCTGGCCAACCGACTACTGAGCCGCAAGAAACTTCAACACCTGTACCAACATCGCCACCGGTTGCAGCTACCGGTTGGGTTTGCCCCGTTGCCGGTCCAACGAGTTTCATCGACTCATGGGGGGCACCACGAGTTTCGGGTCGCTGGCACAAAGGCACCGACATGATGGCAAACACTGGCACGCCAGTAGTCGCCGTGGTGAGTGGCACAGTCGAACACCGAGGCAACAGTGTTGGTGGCCTAAGCGCACACCTCATGAGCGATACTGGCGACCGTTACTACTACACCCACCTCGATGGGTATGAGAATGTCGGGGCCGGCTGGGTCGCCCAAGGAACCGTAATTGGGTACGTCGGCATGACGGGTAACGCACCGGTCCCGCACCTGCATTTTGAATTTCACCCCGGCAACGGTGACCCAATCAATCCGTATCCGACGCTGATCGCTACCTGCTAGTACCGCGTCGGAGGCGGTCAATCCGAAGCGGTTTTTTCAGGCGCCCATGGCATGGAAGCCGCCGTCGACGTAAACCATCGAACCAGTCGTTTGCGGGAACCAGTCTGAAAGCAGGGCAACACACGCTTTGGCAACTCCCTCGGTATCGGTAACGTCCCAACCCAGAGGTGCTCTTGCTGCCCAAGCGTCCTCAAATTGTTGGAAACCCGGAATGGATTTTGCGGCGATGGACTTGATTGGTCCAGCGGCCACCAGGTTGACGCGGATCTGTTGCTCGCCCAAGGCGCGGGCGAGATAACGATTGGCTGATTCGAGTCCGGCCTTGGCGACACCCATCCAGTTGTACGCAGGCCAAGCGATCGTTGCATCGAAATCGAGTCCAACGACCGACCCGCCGTTGGGCATAAGTGGGGCGACGATTTGAGCGACGGTTTTCAAAGAGAAGGCCGAAATCTCAAAGCCAACGGAAATCTCGTCCCACGTAGGACTCATGAAATCTTCGCCAAGGCCCATTTCGGGCATGAAGCCAATGGCGTGGAGAGCACCGTCTACTTGACCATATTCGGTACGCAAATACTCTCGAACGGAGTCGACATGCTCGGGGTTGGTGACATCAAGTTCAAGAACGGTTGGCTCTACCGGCAACTTGCGAGCTGTTCGCTGGGTGAGGCGTAGCCCTCGGCCCGCACCGGTTAGCACAATCTCGGCGCCTTGTTCTTGTGCCAGCTTCGCTACACCGAACGCCAATGACGAATCGGTGAGCACACCAGTGATGAGCAGTTTCTTGCCTTCGACGATGCCCACAAGTGGGTCCTTCCTATTGGATTCAGGTCACATTAGCGAACGTCGGTAGGGTGGCGACGTGATCGAACAAATTACCGACGGACCAATGCACCTCTATGACACCGCGAAGCGGGAAATAGTTCCATTTACTCCGGGAGAAATTGTTCTGATATATACGTGCGGGATCACCCCCTACGACGCAACCCACCTAGGCCATGCGGCCACCTACCTCACCTACGACGTCTTACAACGGCGTCTGCGTGATCTCGGACACGAGACACGATGCGTCCGCAACATCACCGACGTCGACGACTCAATACTGCAGAAAGCCCGCGAACTGGGTGTGCACTATCTCGATCTTGCGGCGGCTGAGACCGCCCGATTTGACAGCGACATGGAAGCGCTCGAGATGCTTCCTTCGTGGAGCGAACCACGTGCCACATCGGCAATTGCCGATATTCGCGGCTTCATCGGCATGGTCGTCGACAGCGGCCACGCCTACACCGCGGGTGGTGGGGTGTACTTCGATGTCTCCTCCGTAGAGAACTTTGGCAAGATCTCAGGTTTCGACCGCACCGAGATGCTGCGCTTAGCGGTGATTCATGGCGGACACCCCGAGGATCCCAACAAACGCGATCCGTTGGACTTCGTTCTGTGGCAACCCTCAAAGTCGGATGAACCTGCCTGGGATTCGGTGTGGGGCCCGGGTCGACCCGGATGGCACATCGAATGCTCGGCGTTGGCGATGCGCGACCTCGACACGACTATTGATTTGCATGGCGGAGGCGCCGATCTCATCTTCCCCCATCACGAATGCGAGGCGGCGCAGTCTGAGGCAGCCACCGGCGAGCCATTCGTCCGCCATTGGATGCATCAGGCCATGGTGCACATGGCCGGAGAGAAGATGTCCAAGTCGTTGGGCAACCTGGTGTTTGTCAGTGAATTGCGCAAGACCCACGACACGCGCGCTATTCGCCTGGCGGTCATCGAGAATCACTACCGCACGGCGTGGGAATGGGACGAAACCATTATGCCTCGCGCCGATAAACGCCTGGCAGCCTGGTTGGCTGCGACCGATGGCGATGGCGGCGGAGCCTTGCACGAAGTACGTGCAGCACTGGACAACGACCTGCAAACGCCGGTAGCTGTCGCCGCTATCGATCAGGCAGCAGCGCTCGGCCAGTCGGTTCACAAAGCGGCTGCATTGCTGGGCGTAAATCTGTAACAATGGGCGCGTGCACGTGAAAAGGTCGACGCAGTGAGCAGAGATTATGGACAGCTGTATCCCGTTGCTATGGCCGTAATGCGCCCTGCCTTCAATTTTGCCTGGCGGTACGACGTCACAGGTATAGAGAATTTGCCGCAAAATGGTGGCGCCATCATGGCTCCGAACCACACGTCGGTCATCGATTCGTTCTTCTTGCCAGTGGTACTACCGCGTCGTATCACCTACATCGGTAAGGCCGAGTACCTCGACAGCTGGAAGACGAAGCACCTTTTTCCGGCGTTGGGCATGATCCCGGTAGACCGCAAAGGCGGCAACGCTGCCGCCGCGGCGCTAGATGCCGCCGCCGGCGTTCTTGATGACGGCGAACTATTTGGCATTTACCCCGAAGGCACCCGATCTCGTTCCGGTAATCTCCACAAGGGACACACGGGTGTATCTCGGTTGTCGATGCGTACGGGAGCACCCGTAATTCCTGTAGGCCTCGTCGGAATCCGCGAGGTTCAGCCTCCCGATCAACCGTTGCCGAACCCCTTCATGACCGTGGGTATTAACCTGGGAAACCCCCTTAGACACGGGCCCCACGCTGATGGCGACGATCCACGAGTTCATCGGGCTTTTGCCGATCGCCTGATGTACGAAATCTCCCAGTTGTCGGGACAAACATATGTCAACGAGTATGCCAACAAGAAGCAGTCCACTTCGGCCGATGGCGAAGCGCCCCTTACTCCGCGCCGAAGTTCTGCCGATGTCCTTGCTGGGGCCACCTAGGCGCCGGTGCGGTGATTAACGAGGATCAATAAAGAACGATGGGATTACCTGGTTGGCGTCTATACAAGCCAACATGGCGTCAGCAGTGTCGAGGGCCTCGGCAATCGTGACATCCATGTCGAGGTACCGGTAGGTACCTAAGCGGCCAGCAAAGGTGACGTTCGCGACTTGTTCAGCGGCATCGAGATACGTGTCGAGTAGCGCATGATCGTCGTTCAAGCGGATCGGGTAATACGGCGTGTCGTCGGGTTCGCAGTACCGCGAATACTCTTTGAATGTGATCGTACGTTCGTGTGATTCCCATGGAGCAAAGTGCTTATGCTCGCTAACGCGGGTGTAGGGCACATCGAAATCGCCGTAGTTCATTACCGCGATTCCCTGGGCATCGCCGTGGCTTCGGCTGGCCTCAAAATCCAGCGTGCGGTACCCCAACCGCCCGTGGCCATGTTCGAAGTAAGCATCAAGAGGTCCGGTCCAGATTGTGTGGTCGAATCCAACTCTCCGAGCCTGGGTTAGCGGAGTAGAAAGGTGGACGGTAATGCCGGGATGATTAAGAATCGCCTCAACTATCGGTGTGTACCCATGGCGAGGAATGGCCTGGTGTGGATGATTGAAATAGGACTGATTGGTATCGAAACGGACCGGCAATCGCTCAAGAATTGACGCAGGTAGTTCGGCCGGCTCAACACCCCACTGCTTGCGGGTGTATCCGTAGAAGAACGCCTCGTACATTCGGCGACCCACAAACCGAAGCGCCTGTTCTTCAAAGTTCTGCGGGTCACTTATGGAGTGGTCGCCCAACCCATCAACAAACTCTTCGGCTTGTTGGGTGTCGAAATCGGTACCGAACAACTGGTTGATGGTGAGCAAGTTGATCGGCAGCGCGAAAATTTCATCTCCGACGGTCGTTTTGACGTGGTGGTCGTAGGGAACCAAATCGCCGAATCGATTGATGTACTCCCACACGCGTTCGTTGGCGGTATGAAAAATGTGGGGACCGTAGGTATGAACCATGACCTGCGTCTCGTCGTCGCGTTCGGTGTAGCAGTTTCCGGCTACGTGGGGGCGCGAATCAAAGACCGTGCAGCGGTGGCCAGCTTCGGCCAATTGGCGAGCAAGGACAGCTCCCGAAAAGCCGGCTCCCGCAATTGCAAACGTCGTCATGTAACAAAGAACAGTACCCGCTTGCCGGTGGCCGTATTGCCAACCGGGACTGCTTCAGAATAATGCGAAGAAAAACGCCCACTGGCCATCCGGAGCACCGCTAGAATTGCGCCATGTCTGAGATTACGGTCACGCTTCCTGATGGTTCCACGCGCGCCCTTCCCGCTGGTGCCACCGGAACCGATCTGGCCGCCGAAATTGGACCTGGCCTAGCCAAGGCTGCGGTAATCATCGTGGTCGACGGTGAAGAACGCGACCTGATGGCGCCATTGTGCGACGGTCAGACCGTAAGTATCGTCGTTGCCGACTCCGACCAAGGCATGCACACAATTCGTCATTCGACGGCCCATGTGATGGCCCAAGCAATTCAGGAGATCTGGCCCGGCACACAGTTGGCCATTGGTCCGCCCATCGAACACGGTTTCTACTACGACGTCGAATTGCCAGGCGAAAAAACGCTTTCCGAAGACGACCTCGATGCTATCGATGCCAAAATGCGAGAGATCATTGCGGCAGATCAACCCTTCGAACGCCACGAATTGTCCATTGCCGAGGGGCTCGACAAGTTCTCAGATCACTTGTACAAGCACGAGATGATCGAACGTATTGCGGCGGGCACTGGTGCCGACGAAGACTCGGGCGAAGTCAACGGTGAGATCATCAGTTACTACGCCAACACCGAAGCCTTCCTCGATATGTGTGCTGGTCCACATGTGCCGTCCACAGCACGCCTCCAACACTTCAAGCTGCAAAAGGTAGCGGGTGCCTACTGGCGCGGTGATGTCGACCGACCGATGTTGCAGCGAGTTTATGGCACTGCCTGGGCTACCAAAAAGCAGTTGCGGCAACACCTGGCCATGCTGATCGAAGCCGAAAAGCGTGATCATCGTCGGCTCGCGACCGAACTCGATCTGGTGTCATGGCCCGAAGAACTTGGACCGGGCCTGGCGGTTTGGCACCCCAAGGGCGCCATGGTCCGTCGCATCATGGAGGACTACAGCCGCGACCGTCACGAACACGGTGGTTACGAGTTTGCTTTCACCCCCCACATAGCGAAGTCGGTGCTCTGGGAGACCAGCGGCCACCTGGACTTCTACGCCGACGGCATGTATCCGCCGATGGAAATGGATGGGGCGAACTACTACCCCAAGCCCATGAATTGCCCGTTCCATGTGATGATTTTCAAGTCACAACAACGGTCCTACCGCGAACTGCCGATGCGATTGTTCGAGCTAGGAACGGTCTATCGCTACGAGTTATCCGGCGCCGTACATGGGTTGCTACGCGCTCGCGGTTTCACGCAGGACGATTCCCATATCTTCTGTACCCAAGAAGACATCCAAGACGAGCTTGCGTCGCTGCTTGAGTTTGTCTTGTCGGTTCTTCGGGCGTTTGGCTTCGACGAGTTTCAGGCCAAGCTTTCTACTCGTCCACCCGAGAAATCAGTAGGCGAGGATGCGCTTTGGGACCAAGCTACCGATGGTTTGCGAGCTGCCCTCGAGACGGCGGGGATCGACTATGTGGTCGAAGAAGGTGGTGGCGCGTTCTACGGTCCGAAGATCGATGTCGATGTCCGTGATGCCATCGGCCGTTCATGGCAATTGAGCACTATTCAGGTCGACTTCAACCTTCCTGAGCGTTTCGAACTCGAATACGTAGCAAACGACGGCACCCGCAAACAACCCGTCATGATTCACCGAGCGCTTATGGGTTCGGTCGAACGTTTCTTTGGCGTCCTGCTGGAGCATTTCGCGGGCAATTTCCCCGCGTGGCTTGCTCCAACCCAGGTGCGTGTACTTGGCGTTGGTTCCGATCACGACGATTACGCTGATTCGGTTACTGCGCAACTTCGCGAGGCGGGGTTTCGTGTCGATCAGGTGCCCGCCGAAGATCCCCTGGGTAAGCGGATCCGTAACGCCAAGATGCAGAAACTCCCTTACATATTGGTTGTGGGCGACGATGATGTTGCCCATGGAACCGTCGGGGTGAACCCTCGTGGCGGAGAAGTCGACCGAGATGTAGTGGTAGCCGATTTCATAGCCCGGCTTCGTTCCGAAGTCGACGACCACAGCTAAATATGCCTATCGAACGCATGTGGGCAGGTTGGCGTAATGCGTACGTGACCGACACTGCTCGCGTCATGAAGGCGCCCGAAGAGCACACCTTGTTCGAGGCCATCTTGGACTCGGGCATTCCCGACGACGAGACCTATATCGTTTCACGTGGCGCGACCTGCTTTACCATTCTGAACCGCTACCCCTACTCCTCGGGCCATTTGCTAGTGCTACCGCAGCGCGGCGTGGCCGATCTCGACGATCTCACCGCCGACGAATTCACTGAGCTTTGGGCCACTGTGAATACAGCAGTGCGTGTAATAAAAGCCGTTTATTCGCCTGATGGTGTCAACCTTGGTCTCAACCTGGGCAAAGGTGCTGGTGCGGGAGTGCCTGACCATCTCCACGTTCACGTTTTGCCTCGTTGGCTCGGTGACACCAACTTCACGGTTGCAATCGCCGAAACGAAGGTCCTGGCCGAAGCACTCGATGTGACCTACGAACGTCTCTGTACCGCGTGGCCTTCGCCAACGGAGGATTAGCCTGTAATGGTGGACGAACAGTCAGTAAACGAAGCAAATGAAGACGAGTTGATCGAAGAACCTGTCGATCAACTCCCGGACGATCTTGACTTGAGCACACTCGAATTGCCGTACTTCTTCGCGAACAACACGCGGCGAAAGATTCCTGCCGCGTTGTATTTCGCGACCGCCGCTGTGTTTATTGCCCTGTGGGCCTTCGCCGATTCAAATGCATTGGTCAATGTGGGAATGCTTGTTGCCGGTCTCGGTCTGGTGGCCTTTGGGATCTACAGCTGGGTTGGTGCCTGGGACCTGACGGTCGACGAAGCGGATGCCCTAGCCATCGCCGGCCAAGAGCTTGGTTTCGTCATCGGGCATGCCTCGGCGCAATTGGCATGGAGGGGATGGACAGTGCGTCCTACCTGGCGTGTTCTGGTGTATTCGCCTGAGGATCAACCCGAGCGTCGTGGGTTGGTTTGGGTCGATGCCGTAAAAGGCGATGTGCTCAATGTAATCAACGAAGCAAATCCCGAAGACTGGTCCAAGTTCGACCTGTAGCGCCCAACCGGCGAAGAGCAAGAAATATAGAGCTAGAGTTGTCCTATGTTTGATGGAAACTGGCGCGACCCTGTTGCCAAAGTCACTGACCCTGTGGGGCGAGGCTTGAGCCGTCTGGGTGTTTCCGCTGACATGCTGACCACCCTCGGCATCGTGACCGCCGGTGCGGCGGCATGGGCCATTGGTGACAATCATCTTGGCCTGGGCTTTTTCTTGATGATTCTTACTGGTCTTCCTGACCTCCTCGACGGTGCGGTCGCGAAGGCTTCGGGCACCTCGTCGGTCCGCGGGGCGTTTTACGATTCGACCTCGGACCGCATCGCCGACGCCCTTACCTTTGGCGGAGTTAGTTGGTATCTGGCTTCGAACGAGCCGGGCCGAATCTCTTTGCTTCCTGTCGCCGTGATGGGTGCGGCGATGCTGATTTCTTACCAGCGCGCTAAGGCCGAGTCGCTTGGTTTTGATGCTAAAGGCGGCATCATGGAACGCGCCGAACGGTTCATTGTGATGTGCATTGCGCTGGTGTTCAACCAGTTCTTGATTCCTATTCTTTGGGCCATGTTGATACTCACGTTAATTACTGCGGTACAGCGTTTTGCCAAGGTGTGGAAGCAGGCCACCGTGCTTCAGCCAGCGCCATCGGTTCGTTTGGGTCGTAGTCCTCGTGCTGACCGTCGCCCCCGTGCCCGGCGCGCCGAACGTCTCGAAGCAATGCGTAGTCGTCGCACCGAAACCCGCAACGCTCGCCGCCGTTAAAACGGAGCAGCATTCATTATGGTCGATCGGTCCTATGCGCTTTACCGGGCGGGGTCACTGGCGGCTCGGACGGTTCCCGGGCCCCTGGCTGACGCTTTCGCAGAGTTGGGCGGACGCGCCGCGGTCAACGCAAGCCCGGCCAAGAAGGCGCTCGTTGAAAAGAACATTCGGCGGGTGGTTGGTGCCGAGGCACCACAGCGTGAAGTGGATCGTTTGGTGCGGTTGTCGTTTGCCGACTACGCGCGCTATTACTCGGAGTCGTTTCGGTTACCGGACATGTCAGCCGAAGAGATCGACGCGGGGTTTACTTGTGAGGGCGTCGAGCATGTTGTCGAAGCAGTTGCGACGGGGACGGGTCCGATCCTGGTCTTGCCCCACCTTGGTGGGTGGGAATGGGCCGGCTTTTGGTTGAGTCTGGTTCCGCGGGTCGAGGTGACGGTGGTAGTAGAACCACTGCAGCCCCCCGAACTACACGATTGGTTTGTCAAGTTCCGTGAGGCCATCGGCATGAATGTTGTGCCGCTGGGTCCCGACGCAGGCAAGGCGATCTTGCGTGCAATTAAGGCTGGGCACGTTGTTTGTTTGTTAAGTGATCGCTCGGTAGGGGAGGGAGCGGCCACTGAAGTCGAGTTCTTTGGCGAGGTAACGAAGCTTCCGATGGGTCCCGCAGCGATCTCGTTGCGCACGGGGTGTCGTTTGCTGCCCACAGCCGTCTATCACACCGAATATGGCGTTCATGGAGTGGTCCGTCCGCCCGTGACCTTTGAGCGAACCGATAAACGGTTGCGTCAAGACATCACCGCTTACACCCAGAAGGTAACGCACGAACTTGAGGGACTCATTCGTCGTGCGCCCGAACAATGGCATCTGATGCAACCCAACTGGCCGTCAGATGTTGTTGAAGACGGCGCTGATGGTTGACCTGCGCTGGCGCACCAAACGACCGGACGGCCGTGACACACTCAAGATCGGCATTATCTGTCCGTATAGCCTTACGTTGCCGGGCGGTGTACAAGATCAGGTTCTGGGTTTAGGGCGCGCCCTACGCAACCGGGGGATTGATGCACGTGTTTTGGGGCCCTGTGATGGAGCGCCACCCGATGCCGCGGTTACCCCACTTGGAAACAGTATTCCTACCTCGGCTAACGGGTCTATAGCTCCTATCGCGCCTGACGGTCCAGCTCAGTTACGCACCGTTCGGGCCCTGCGTGAAGAACGATTTGATCTGTTGCATCTTCACGAACCACTTTCTCCCGGGCCCACCCACACTGCGCTGGTCATGCACCCGGCACCTATTCTTGCGACGTTCCACGCGGCGGGAGAATCAGCGGCCTACAAATACATGCAACCGATCGTTCGATCCTTGTCGTCTCGTATCGACGGTGCCTGTGCGGTGTCTGAACAAGCTCGGCTCATGGCGCGTGGTGCCCATATGAAGTCCGACATCGTGGTCGACATTGTGTTTAACGGTGTCGAAGTTGCGCGTTTTGCGAACGCGCAACGGAGCCCTACCGAGGGCCCAACAATCCTTTTCCTTGGACGACATGAGCCCCGCAAAGGCCTCCGTACGTTGTTGGAGGCGCGGAGCGAACTGCCCAGCAATGTGCACCTATGGATTGCTGGTGTAGGGCCCGAGACTGAAGAGTTGCGTTCCCATTTTGGTGATGACGGGCGCACCCATTGGCTTGGTCGAATCACCGAGGCCGAGAAATTGCGCCGGATGCGTGCCGCTTCTGTTTTTTGTGCCCCAGCGTTAGGTGGCGAGTCATTCGGCATTGTGTTACTTGAAGCTATGGCTGCATCGACCCCGGTGGTTGCGTCGAACATCGATGGGTATCGGGCCGTCGTTCGTGATGGAAAGGATGCCATTTTAGTGCCGCCGGGTGAGGCGGGGGCCCTGGCACAGGCCCTACGGACGGCGTTGTTCGATGACGTTGAGCGCAATCGAGTGATCGCATCGGGCCAAGAACGGTGCCACGAATTGTCGATGGCTAATCTTGCTGGTCTTTACGTGGACAAATATCAGGCAATGCTCGCTAACGTGACGACCTAATGGTTTGTTACCACCCCGTTACACTGGTAGCGGTATTGTCTCGTCTTGCTCGTCGGAAGGAAACCACATGATCATCGTGATCATCATTTTAGTTGTCGTTGCTGTGCTTCTTTTGTTCCTAGGAACGCAATACAACGCGCTTGTTCGACTTCGTAACCGTGTCGAAGCAGCCTGGGCCCAGATCGATGTGCAGTTGCGCCGTCGTTACGACCTCATCCCCAACCTGATCGAAACAGTCAAGGGCTACGCGGCCCACGAAAAGGACACGTTCGAAGCGGTCATAGCGGCCCGTAATGGAGCGGTCGCCGCCGCTAACCCGGCCGATCAGGCCGAAGCAGAAAATATGCTTACGGCCACCTTGGGTAAGTTATTTGCCCTTCGTGAGGACTACCCCGAACTGAAGGCCAACGAGAACTTCCTTAAGTTGCAAGAAGAGCTCACGGCCACCGAAGATCGCATTGCCTATAGCCGGCAGTATTACAACGACGCAACACTCAAGTACAACAACAAACGCGAAACCTTCCCGTCCAATATCGTGGCAGGCATGTTCAACTTTGGTCCCCGCGAGTACTTCGAGACGGTCGGCGACGCTGCCGAACCTGTTCAGGTTCAGTTCTAATCGTGACACGTACCCGTCTTACGGTTGGCAGTACCGCGGCTCTGGGGGCGGCGTTGGTTATAGCAATCGCGAATGGGCTATCACTACCCTCAGTCATCGCTTTATTGGCTGGCCTCGTCGTGGCCGTGCTCATTTGGTGGTGGGGAACTCGCAACCCAGCGGGACAACTCATCGAGCGAGTTCGCGCCGAGCCAGTGGACCTTGTCCAGAACGAACGCTTGGCGCACGTGGTGCATGGTCTCTGCCTGTCTCACGGCATAGCCGAGCCCCGGTTGTGGATCATTCCTACGCACTCCCGCAATGCCATGGCGGTGGTAGATCGGTCCGGTTCACACTTGGTGTTTACCAAAGGTCTTTTGGCCGAGGTTGATCGATTGCAACTCGAAGGCTTGGTAGCTCACCTGCTTGTGCGTTTAGGCAAAGATGATATTGCTGAGGGAACACGAGCGGCGGCACTTACCACCCGAACACCTTGGCGCTTGTTGCCCATCGGCCCGTGGCTTGTTGGTGAGTCGCAACACATCGTCGATGTCGACATGGATGCGGTAAGTCTGACGCGTTTTCCACCCGGTCTCATTGGCGGTTTGCAGATACTCTTCCGCGGTGAGACCGCGATAGAGTCCGCCAGTCCATCAATTTCTCATTTGTGGATCGACGATCGTTTCGGCGGCACTGATGCGATCTATCATCCTCAATCGATCGCTCTGGCTGATCGAATCGAAGTCCTTCAGGAGCTCTGAACCTTTTCGTGAATCGTCGTATTATGGCCGTGTGCGCGGTCACTGTTGTCTTTTTTGCGGCCGCGTGTAGCGGCGGTGATGGTCCCGAATTTTCTGACGAGGTCATTCCTCCAACAGAATCCACGGTTGAACCGACGGTCGAAACAGACACCTCGGCCGGAGAGTCCGATGAGACTCCAACACCAACAGCTGAACCCGTGGGGCCACTAAGTCCACTCACCGGACTGCCTGTTGCTGATGCTGGACTTTCTCCGGATCGTCCGCCGTTGATGGTCAAGATCGACAACTCGCCCGATGCTCGGCCCCAAGAGGGTCTTAATAATGCCGATGTAGGTATCGAGCTTCTGGTCGAGGGAATCACCAGACTGGCTTTGGTTTTTCATTCCGACGGTGCGGAGACCGTGGGGCCGGTTCGTTCGGGACGTAGCAGTGATCCTGACTTGGCGGGAGTATTCGGGACCCCACTGTTTGCTTGGTCTGGAGGAAACAACACTGTTCGCGGCGAGGTTCGCAACGGTGAACTTGCCGGCAAACTCTACGACGTGGGTGTCGACCAGTCGCCTTCGAGTTACTGGCGGGCAGGCGCGCCGCGCTTAGCCCCACATAACTTGATGACTAGCACTGAGAACCTTTACGCTCTGGCTCCCGAAAATCTCGGCCCGCCCCCGGTCATCTTTGACTACCGGGCCGAGGGTGACAACTTGCCTGCGGCGGCAGAAGCTATCCCTGGCGTAAAAATTAGTTGGCGCGGCGGCGTCAATGTGCACTACGTCTGGAACGAAGACGTGGGCGGATGGAGTCGGTTCCAAAGAGGAACGCCCCATCGCGACGCAGCAGGCGTCGTTGTATCTCCACCCAACGTGTATCTACTGACCACCCCTTACGGAACTTCCGCGGCATCGCCGTTGTCGCCTCAGGCTCTGTCGGTCGGATCCGGAGCGGCCGTGGCTCTTACGATGGGCTCACAAATTACCGGCACGTGGTCTCGCGATACCGCCAATTCGCCTTGGGATATCGTCGATGTATCGGGCGAGGATATTGGCCTCACGCCCGGGCGTACGTGGGTTGCCATGCACGAAACTGATGATGTTCGAATTCTCACCCAAGACGAGGCCGATAATTTGTTGGCTCTCGTCCAATAAGGACTTCTACAATAAAACTATGACTGATCAAGATCTCTCCCGTGCCACCGGAACCTTTCGCGTAAAGCGGGGTCTGGCCGAAATGCTCGAAGGTGGCGTCATCATGGACGTCGTCAACGCTGACCAAGCTCGCATCGCCGAAGACGCGGGAGCAGTAGCCGTAATGGCCCTCGAACGCGTGCCGTCCGATATTCGCCGCGATGGCGGGGTAGCTCGCATGAGTGACCCCCGCATGATCAAAGAAATCCAGGAGTCGGTCAGTATTCCGGTGATGGCTAAGGTTCGCATTGGTCATTTCGCCGAGGCACAAATGTTGCAGGCGATGGATGTCGACTACATCGATGAGAGCGAAGTTCTTACTCCCGCCGACGAGACCCACCACATCGACAAATTTGCCTTTGATATTCCGTTTGTCTGCGGTGCGTGCAACCTGGGCGAGGCCTTGCGTCGCATTAGCGAGGGAGCATCGCTTATCCGGTCGAAGGGCGAGGCAGGCACGGGCAACGTTGTCGAAGCTGTTCGTCATCTTCGTTCGATCCTGGGTGACGTTCGCAAGCTCACGCTGGCGGACTCTGCCGAACTCTTCGAGTGGGCCAAGCAGTTGCAAGCCCCACTTCCACTTGTTCAGGAAGTCGCTGAGACCGGAAAGCTCCCTGTGCCATTGTTCTGTGCCGGTGGCTTGGCTACCCCTGCCGACGCTGCCCTAGTGATGCAGCTTGGTGCCACCTCGGTATTCGTTGGTTCGGGCATCTTCAAAAGTTCCGATCCCGCGATTCGGGCGAAGGCCATTGTTGAGGCAACGACCAACTTCAATGACCCCGATGTGCTTGTTCGTGTCAGCACCGGATTGGGCGAGGCCATGCCGGGTCTCGAAATTTCTGGCCTCGAAACCACCTTTGCTGATCGCGGCTGGTAATTCTTGTGCCCAATGGAGAGCCCCCCGGTGGGTGTCAAGGTTGGCGTTCTAGCGCTGCAAGGAGCTTCGCGGCTTCATCTTGAGACTCTGGCTTCGATTAATGTCGACGCTATGCCGGTCAAACACCCGGACGATTTGGCGGCTGTAGATCGTCTGATCATCCCCGGTGGTGAGTCCACTACCATTTCGAAGTTGCTGGAGTTCAACGGTCTTCGGATGCCAATAGCGCAACGTATTGCCGGCGGTATGCCCGTCCTGGGTACCTGCGCCGGCATGATCTTGTTGGCCACCGATGTGTTTGATGGTCGAATCGATCAGCGGTCCTTTGGTGCCATTGATGTTTCGGTGCGGCGAAACGGCTGGGGACGACAACTCGACTCTTTCGAGGGCGACATCGAGATGCCCATGATTGGTGACCCATTTCATGCGGTGTTCATTCGCGCACCGCGGATCGAACGCATCGGAGTCGATGTCGAGGTTCTGGCCACAATTGATGGCGAAGCGATCGCCGTACGTCAAGCCAATGCGATCGCGACTAGTTTTCATCCTGAGCTCACCGACGACACCCGAATTCACCGATGGTTCGTCAACGAATTTGAAATCGACTACTAAGGGGGTTGCGTCATGTCAGGGCATTCCAAATGGGCAACAATTAAGCACAAGAAGGGCGCTACCGACGCCAAACGCGGAAAGTTGTTTGCCAAGATCATCAAGCAGGTCGAGGTTGCGGCCCGCCAAGGCGGTGGCGACCCCGACGGTAATCCCACGTTGCGAACCATGTTCCAAAAGGCGCGTGACGCGTCGGTCCCACTGGACACGATCGAACGCGCCATCAAGCGCGGTACTGGCGAGCTAGAAGGCGTCAATTACGAGGACATTACTTACGAGGGGTACGCCCCCGCGGGTGTGGCATTGCTGGTCGACACCCTGTCGGACAATCGCAATCGCACCGGCGCCGAAATGCGGGCTCTGTTTACGAAGAACGGCGGTGGTTTGGCGAAACCCGGCGCCGTTTCGTGGCAGTTCAGCCGGCGAGGCATCGTGTTGTTATCCAGTGACCTCGATGAAGACGAGATCATGATGGTGGCTCTTGAAGCAGGAGCCGAAGACATGACACTCGATGGCCAGTTCTGGAATCTCACGTGCGATCCCACCGATTTGCCGGGCTTACGGGATGCTCTCGACGAAGCAGACGTTAAATATGAGTCAGCAGAAGCCTCCATGGTCCCCAGCGAAACCATCAATCTCGACTTAGCTGATGCCAGATCTGTTCTGCGTATGGTCGATCTTCTTGACGATCACGACGACGTCCAGGATGTCTTCGGTAATTTCGACATTTCCGACGAAATCTTGGAACAACTCGCCGACGAAGAGTAGTTTCGGTTCGTCCCTGCATGGAAGCGATACGCGCGATAGGGTTACGTACGTATGTTCGTACTTGGTATTGATCCGGGCCTGACCCGCTGTGGTTATGGCGTTGTGCATCAACCAGGCCGCCAACCCCGTGCCGTTGCTGCTGGTGTAATCACTACGAGTAAACATGATGCCGTGCCAACGCGGTTGGCCGAGATGCAAGCCGAGATCCGAGCGCTTATCGCCGAATATTCGCCGTCCGTTATAGCGATCGAGCGGGTGTTGTTTCAGGTCAACGTCAGCACGGCAATGAGTGTGGGTCAAGTCAGTGGCATTGTTATGGCCGAGGGCGCTGCTCGTGGGTGCGAGGTAGTCGAATACTCACCCAACGAAGTCAAGAGCGCGGTTACAGGGTACGGCGCGGCCGATAAGCAACAAGTGGAGCGCATGGTGCAACAACTCATCGGGATCGATAAGCCCCTCCGACCAGTCGATGCTGCCGATGCTGTCGCTGTTGCCCTGTGTCACTTAGCGCAGATGCCTATTGTTGTGGCTGGCCGCCGATGATTATCGCATCACTTCGAGGCACACTCACCGAACGCAACGAGGCCAGCATCATCATCGAGGTTGCGGGTGTCGGTTATCGGGTGACGGTGTCGCCGTCCACCGTCGTGAAGTTGGGCGAACTTGGCCAAGAGGTTTTTGTTCAGGTACATCACCACATTCGCGACGACGCCCAGTCATTGTTTGGTTTTCTTAGTCGTGACGAGCGCCAGACGTTCGAGGCACTGATTAGTGCCCATGGGGTCGGCCCGTCGCTGGGTCTGGCCATATTGTCGGTACACGAACCAGTTTCGTTGGTTCGGATTCTGGCCGACGACGACGTTGCGGCTCTGTGTCTTGTGCCGGGTGTCGGCAAGAAGACCGCGGCCCGTCTGTTGGTCGAACTCAAGTCGAAGCTCGACGCGGGCGATATCACCACCGTCGTAAGCAACCCCGGAGTGGCTAACGCACCACATTCAGCCACCGCCGATGTGCAACAGGCCCTGAGTGAATTGGGTTACACCCCCGACGAAATTCGGTCGGCATTAAGTGATATTCCCGCTGATGTTGACTCCTCGCAACTTCTCAAACACGCGCTGCGAGCGCTAGCGTCTCGCTGACATGGCACGCGAAGAATTATTGAGGTCCGAGGAAACCGATGCCGATCTCCAAACGGCGTTGGGCGACACCGCACGCCTCGACGAACCCAACTTGCGCGACGAGGTCGGACTACGGCCAACGACGCTCGAAGACTTTGTCGGCCAGGCCGAGCTAAAGGAACACCTCAACATCTTGTTGGGTGCGGCGCGCCAACGTGAACAGACGGCTGATCATTTGTTGTTTGCCGGTCCGCCGGGCCTTGGAAAGACGACGCTGGCGCACATTGTTGCCTTCGAAATGGGCGTCGAGTGTCACACCACTTCTGGTCCGGCGCTCGAACGGGCCGGCGATCTTGCCGCCATTCTCACCAAACTGGGCGACGGCGATGTGTTGTTCATTGACGAAATCCATCGCTTGCCTCGCACCGTTGAAGAAGTCCTGTATCCGGCCATGGAGGATTTCGAGCTCGATATTGTGTTGGGCAAAGGTCCCGCGGCCCGGTCGATCCGCTTGGAACTGCCGAACTTCACTTTGATTGGTGCCACGACCCGTACTGGTCTCATCGCCAAGCCACTGCGCGATCGTTTTGGTCTCGTCTCGCGCCTCGAGTTTTACGAAGTCGAAGATCTTGATGCCATTGTCACCCGTGCCGCAACCATTCTCGATGTCGACATTGATCGGACCGGCAGCTATGAAATCGCTCGGCGGGCCCGCGGCACGCCGCGTATCGCGAATCGTCTTTTGCGTCGGGTTCGCGACTATGCCGAGGTGAAGTTCGACGGTAAAATTACCGCCGACATTGCCCACGACGGCTTGGCGATCTTTGGTGTCGACGACCGGGGTTTCGACAAAATCGACCGAGGGATATTGCAGGCCTTGTGTGGTCGTTTCGGTGGTGGGCCAGTCGGCTTGTCCACGCTGGCGATCAGTGTGAGCGAACCAACCGAGACCCTCGAAGACGTCTACGAGCCATTCCTAATCCAGCAGGGAATGCTGATGCGCACGCCTCGCGGCAGGGTGGCCACACCGGCGGCCTGGGAGCACATGCAAATTACACCCCCCTCACCGGTCACGCCGGCGTCGCAAACGGATCTATTCACGCAAGACTGATCGACCTATGGGTCCTGATCAACGAACAAAGCGCGCCGGGCTTGGCCCCGACGACTTTGACTACGAACTTCCGGCTGATCGCATCGCCCATCAACCGATCGAACCCCGCGATGCTGCTCGACTCCTTGTCGCCCCTGCCTCTGGGACCGTGTTGCACCAACACATCACCGATCTGCCTGATCTGCTGCAGGACGGAGACCTGTTAGTGGTGAACGACACGCGGGTATTGCCCGCTCGCGTCATCTTCCAAAAAGACACGGGTGGCAAGGTCGAGATTTTGTTGCTTGATGCTCGAGACGATGGCCAATGGGAGTGTCTTGTTCGGCCTAGCAAGCGCACGCCTCCGGGTACACGGGTTCGTGCGGGTGACGATTTCGCGGCTGTGGTCGGTGAAGATTTGGGGGAGGGCCGACGGCTCATCCAATTCGAAACCGATCACGATCTCTTGGTCGCGCTTGACGCGCACGGACAAATGCCACTCCCGCCGTACCTCAACACCGTCCTCGACGACCCCGAGCGCTACCAGACCGTGTACTCCGAGCGTCCGGCATCGGCCGCAGCGCCAACAGCTGGACTCCACCTCACCGACGAGGTGCTGGCTCAATTAGCAGCCAAGAACATCGAGTTGGCTCGAGTCGAACTCGTCGTGGGTCTCGACACGTTCCGACCGCTCAGCGCCGCGAGTCTTGATGAGCACATAATGCACACCGAGTCTTACAACGTGTCGGCCGAGACCTGGGACAAAGTGTCCGCGGCTAAACGAGTTGTTGCGGTGGGGACCACTTCGGTGCGAGCCCTTGAATCGGCGGCCTCGCGCCACGAACTGTTCGGGCGAACCGACATCTTCATTCGTGCTCCGTACGACTTTTCGGTAGTCGACGTGATGCTTACAAATTTCCACCTCCCGAAATCGTCTCTATTAGTCATGATCGACGCGTTTGTCGGCCCCAAATGGCGTGACATTTACCGAACCGCTATCGAAGAGAAGTACCGCTTCTTGTCCTTTGGCGACGCGATGTTGTTAGAACGGTCGCAATGAAAGCCACCTTTACCGAAACTGCCACCGACGGGGGAGCTCGTACCGGAACGGTGACGACAGCCCATGGCACATTCACCACACCTTGTTTCATGCCCGTCGGCACCAAGGGAGCGGTGAAGCATCTGAGCTCCCGCGATCTGGAGGATCTTGGAGCGCAGGTGGTTTTGGCGAACACCTACCATCTCATGTTGCGCCCCGGAGCCGATGTCGTGGAGAGCTTGGGTGGACTGCACGAGTTCACCCAATGGCACGGGCACATGCTTACCGATTCTGGCGGCTACCAGATCTTTTCGTTAAAGCCCAAGGTTGACGACGAGGGAGCGGTCTTCAAGTCGACCTACGACGGTTCCACCCATGTGCTGACACCAGAAAGCGCAGTGGACATCCAAGCCGCGATCGGTGCCGACATTCAAATGGTGCTCGACGTGTGTCCTGCCCTGCCCGCCGATGCCCACACATTGCAGGCTGCGGTAAACCGCACAACAGACTGGGCCGCTCGTGGCCGACAGCATTTCCTGGACCACAACGAGGCCGCAGGTCGCCAAAGTCAGTTCGGTATTGTGCAAGGGGGTACCGATCTTGATCTGCGACGCAGGTCGGCCGAATCAACGGTGGCCCAAGGGTTCGATGGCTACGCCATTGGCGGATTGTCGGTGGGCGAAGAACGAGATCGCATGCTTCCCGCTCTGGCCGCCACTACGGACTTATTGCCAACCGAACAACCCCGCTACTTCATGGGGTTGGGTGACCCCGTGGGGATTATTGAATCTGTGGCCCGTGGGGTCGACATGTTCGACTGTGTACTCCCGAGCCGCTTGGCCCGCCACGGTACGTTGCTGACTTCGCAGGGCCGCGTCAATCTTCGGCGAGCCGAGTTCACCAATTCCACTGAGTCACTCGATCCTGGGTTTGCAGAAAGTCCGGCAAATCACTGGTCTAAGGGCTATCTGCGGCATCTTTTGCAGGTTGGCGAGCCCACTGCCGCCCGGATTTGCACGTTGCATAACATTGCTTGGGTGTTAGACCTCATGAAGCGCACGCGTCTGGCTATCGAGTCGGGATCCTTTGAGCAGCTTAGGGTCGAGATAAACCGCGTTTGGGGAGACTAGGAACGTGAGCGGACGAGGGCCGGAGTGAGTGCTCGGGCGCTACAGTGGTCGTCCTTATGGCCTCGCTTGTAATTTTCCTCCCACTGCTCGCAATCATGTACTTTTTCATGATTCGCCCGCAACAAAAACAACTCGCAGAACAACGCGAGACCTTGGCGTCTCTCGAGGTGGGTGACGAAGTACTGACCTCGTCAGGTATCTACGGTGTCATCACCGAGTTTGACGGCCCAACGCTGTTTCTCGAAGTTGCCGATGGCGTCGAGGTCAAGGCCACTCGCGAATCGGTATCGAGCATTATCAGCTATGACGATGCCGACGATGCTGACGACGAAATCGACCACGAAGGCCCAATTAGCTAATCATGCGTAAGAACGGGTTTCTTCCCCTGCTCGGCATTATGGCCCTGGTCGGCATTGCCCTAGTTGCAACCATTGCGGCGGGCTTCCGGCCTCTTCTTGGTATTGACCTCACCGGTGGTGTCGAGGTTGTTCTCGTAGCTGTCGACAACCCCGATCAACCCGACGGTCCTACCAACGAGGACCTCGATCAGGCGGTCGAGATTCTTCGTAACCGTGTCGATGCGCTCGCAGTTGCCCAGCCCGATATCACCCGGCAGGGGGACCGCATTGTTGTGCAGTTGCCCGATGTCGAGGATCAACAACGGGCTATCGAACTCATCGGAACCACCGCAGAGTTGCAGTTCCGGCCCGTGTGTGCCGTTGTGCCGATCGCAATCACCGGGATTCCACCCGAATCCACCGACGCAGTTGTTCCGTCCGTTTCCACCGACAACGCCGACTGCGTGGTCGACCTAGCGGCACTCTCCGCTCAGCCCACCACTCGCACCGAAGACATCGATCGCGATCAGCCAGTGCTTCTCGAACAACGTGACAGTTCTGGAGAAGTCATCACTCGCTACTATCTGGGCCCAGTTCCGAGCACGACTGTCGCGGGCGAGACGGCCTACCTGTTGGGTTCCGCCGTCGAAACAGCTGACGCGTTCAACTCCAATTTCAATTGGACTATCAACCTCACCATGCACGCGGGCGACGGTGGCATTGGCTTGTTCAATGACATGTCGAGCCAGTGTTATTCCGGTACTCCGATTTGCCCGTTTACGGGTGTCGATGCGGGTAATTCGCCACGCGGTCGTATGGCCATTGTGCTGGACGGCAACGTGGAGTCCAGTCCGACCATCGGTGTCCCAGCCTTCGAACGCAGTGGTATCCAGATCTCAGGTGCATTCACCCAGGCCGAGGCCGAGGACACGGCATTAGTGCTTCGTTACGGATCACTTCCCATCCAACTTGATCAGCAGCGTGTGCGCACGGTGTCGTCCAGCCTGGGTAGCGATTCGCTTCGGGCCGGAATCATTTCTGGCATCATCGGACTGTCCCTGGTAGCTGCCTACATGATTTGGTACTACCGCATGCTTGGTGTCGCCGCTTTGCTCAGCTTGTTTGTATCTGGCGCCATGTTGTGGATACTGGTTTCGTTCTTCAGCGAGACCGGGTTCTTCTTCAGCGGTGTCACCCTCACAATCGCGGGTGTGGTCGGCCTCATTGTCTCAATGGGTGTATCGCTCGATTCCAACGTGGTTTACTTCGAGCACATCAAAGAGGACATCGTCAGCGGACGCATCCTCATGTCGGCTGTCGACCGGTCGTTCCCCGTGGCTTACCGCACTATCTTCTGGGCCAACATGGCTTCGTTGATCGGCGCATTCATCTTGTACGTGCTGACGGTCAGTTCGGTTCGCGAGTTTGCGTTCATGCTGGGCCTCGCATCGATTCTCGACTTAGTGGCCACCTATTTCTTCTTGCGACCACTGGTCAAGATATTGTCCCGAACCAGCAAAGCTGAACGGAACCCTCGTTGGATGGGCTTACCCACGAGCAAGGGAGAGGCCACGACATGAGCGACGTGATAAGCCAAGACCCGATCACCCCGCAAAGCTCGTGGTTCCACCGGGCGTACAACAACGAACTCGACATCAATTTTCACAAGTGGTGGAAACGTGGCGCCATGGTCTCGATGGTTTTGGTGCTTATATTTGGCGCTTCACTGCTGGTACGTGGACTTAACCTCGGCATCGAATTTGAAGGCGGCTTAGTTTGGGAAGTCGAAGCCGATCTAGGAGCTGGTGAAGTCCGCGACGCCATGGCCGACATTGGCTTCGGTGACGCCATTATTCAGACAGGCGACGGAACCGTGCAGGTTCGGGCCGAGGTCGCGGCCGATCACGCCACAGTCGGCGCCGAGGTAGCTCGGGCGCTAGCCGAATTGGCTGGCACGTCTGCGGACAACGTCAGCTTCAACGACATATCTGCCTCCTGGGGTGATGATGTAACCAACAAGGCCGAAACAGCGTTGGTGGTCTTTCTGATTGCTATTTCTTTTTACCTGTCGTTCCGTACCGAATGGCGCATGGCTGTCGGCGCGTTGGCCGCGCTGGTGCACGACATCTTAATTACCGTCGGCGTGTACTCCCTTTTCCAGTTCGAAGTCACCTCCGCAACAGTTATTGCCTTCCTGACTATTCTTGGCTATTCGTTGTACGACACCTTGGTGGTATTTGACCGCGTCCAAGAGAACGAGGTTCGCCCGTCATTGGCCGGCAAGGTCGGGTACGACGACATCATGAATTTGTCGCTCAACCAGGTCGTCATGCGTTCGATAAACACGACGATCACGTCGGTGTTGCCGGTGTTGATGGTGTTGCTGGTCGGTTCATTTGGCTTCGGAGCGGTAACGCTTAAGGAGTTCGCCATAGCGCTCGTCATTGGCATGCTGGCGGGTACCTACTCGTCGATGTTCGTGGCTGGGCCTATTGTCAACTGGCTAAAGCGTCGCGAACCACGGTATGCAGAACTGGTTGGCAAGACCGAAAGGGTGTCACGCAGAGATCTCGCGGCCATGGCATCCTCCACAACAACCCGCCCTCGCCAGAAGCGTGACGAGAACAAGGTCAAGCGCCTCGACACGAAGACTTCTCTGGGTTCGGCCCAGCAGGCGGCAATTCCGGCCCGGCCTCGCAAGCAGAAGCGTCGTAACTAGCGCGTCCAGCCCCTTTGGCGCTAGTTTCTCTACATGGAAGCGTCGACCGGCCAGCCTCTTGATACTCCCGCCGTCACCGGGCCATGTTTCTTGCGCGACCTTATTCGCGATATCCCTGATTTCCCGAAACCGGGCATTGTCTTCAAGGACATCACTCCGGTGCTCAATCATGTTGATTGCTTTCGGTTTGCGGTCGATGCCTTAGCTGATCAATTGTCGGGTCGCGGCGTAGACGCCATTGTTGGCATTGATGCGCGCGGCTTCTTGTTTGCTGCTCCTGTGGCCTATCGGCTGGGGATCTCGCTGGTGCCGGTCCGCAAGGCAGGGAATTTACCTGCCCCGATAAACACCACGAGCTATTCGCTCGAATATGGCGATGCCACCCTGGAAATGCACACCGATGCTCTAGCCGCAGGCGCCCGAGTCGCCATAATCGACGACGTGCTGGCCACCGGGGGTACCGCTGCGGCAGCCGCCGAACTTGTGGCGCAATCCGGGGCCGAGGTAGTGGCATTCGGTTTCTTGTGTGAACTTAAATTTTTAGAAGGCCACGACGCCATCGGTTCGATAGCCGCCATCCATTCTCTGTTGTCTTATGAGTAGCCCATGGTAATTACCATCGATCGTGTTCTTCCGTGGAGACGCCACAGCGAACCGGCTATCGCCCAACTCGAGGCCCTTGTCGAGACGTTCAAACAGCATCACCCGGATTCGGATTCGACCATGATCGAATTGGCCCACCGAATGGCGGCCGATGCCCACGCTGGCCAGCTGCGAAAAAGTGGTGAGCCCTACATTGGTCACCCAATAGCGGTGGCCAACATCGTGGCTGGTATCGGCCTCGACGACGTCACTATTTCTGCTGCGCTGCTTCACGATGCTGTCGAAGACACCTCCGTAAGTCTCGAAGACCTGGAAGCAACATTTGGCGCCGAGGTCGCTCAGATTGTTGACGGAGTGACCAAACTCGACAGGATTCACTTCAACAGCAAAGAAGATCAGCAGGCGGCATCGGTTCGCAAGATGATCGTTGCCATTGCCAAGGACCTTCGAGTCATCATCATCAAGTTGGCCGACCGACTGCACAACATGCAGACGTTGGCGGCGTTGCCCGAGGAGAAACAGCATCGTATTGCGACCGAAACTCGCGAGATTTATGCCGCACTAGCGCACCGCCTGGGCATGCAAGAAGTGAAGGTCGAACTCGAGGACCTGGCGTTCGCCTCCCTTCATCCCAAGCGTTATGCCGAGATCGACCACATGGTGTCGATGCGTACCCCCGAACGCGAAATGTACATCGAACAGGTCGTCCAAGACGTTCAAGTCCGGCTACTGGAACTGGGCATCGATGCCGATGTGGTGGGCCGGCCCAAACACCTGTGGAGCATCTACGAGAAGATGATCGTCAAGCACCTCGAGTTCGATGACATCTATGACCTTGTCGGAATTCGTGTGGTCGTTGGCGATGTGAAGGATTGCTACGGCGCCTTGGGTTCGATCCACGCGTCTTGGCGTCCGGTGCAAGGCCGTTTCAAAGATTACATAGCGATGCCTAAGTTCAATCTTTATCAGTCATTGCACACGACGGTGATCGGCCCTCAAGGCAAAGCGCTTGAAGTTCAGATTCGTACGAAAGAAATGCACAGTCGGGCCGAGAATGGTGTGGCCGCTCATTGGGAGTACAAGGACAGATCAGGAGACGGCGATCTAGCTTGGCTCGGACGCATCGTTGATTGGCAGGGCGAGACCGAAGATCCGGGCGAGTTCATGGACTCGCTCAAGACCGACCTCGAACAAGACGAAGTTTTTGTGTTCACGCCAAAAGGCAAGGTCGTGACTCTGCCGATTGATTCGACACCCGTCGACTTTGCTTATGCGGTACACACCGAAGTCGGTCATGCCTGTATTGGGGCGAGGGTCAACGGGCGGTTGGTGACATTAGAGACCAAACTTGACTCGGGCGACAATGTCGAGATTTTTACTGCGAAGAAAGAGAACCATGGTCCCAGTCGAGATTGGCTCGACTTTGTTGTTAGTGGCAAGGCTCGTTCGAAAGTTCGCCAGTGGCATATTCGTGAGCAACGTGACGATGCCATTGTGTCCGGTCGCGAAGAGCTCACGCTAGCGCTACGTAAGGAAGGCCTGCCGATCCAGCAGGTGCTTGGTGCGTCAGTCCTCGACGAAGTGGGCGCCGAGATGAACTATGTCGAGCGCGACGCGTTGTACGCGGCGGTTGGGGCCGGACATGTCTCTGCCAAGTCTCTCGCTGCTCAGGTTGCCAAGGCGTTGCACGAAGAGAAACCCGACGAACAAATGGCGCGGGGTATTATCCACCACCGTGAGCGTCGTACCGGCGACGAGAAGCGGGCAACGGGGGTACACGTCGAGGGCCTCGACGATGTCATGGTTCGTCTATCTCGTTGTTGCACACCGGTTCCACCCGACGAAATCATGGGTTTCATTACGCGTGGCAGGGGTGTGTCTGTCCATCGCAGTGACTGTGCCAATGCTGTTTCTCTGGCCACCGATCAGGCCAGCCGAGTGCTCGAAGTCGATTGGGATGGTTCGGGTGGAAGCGGCTTCGTGGCCGCGATTGAGATCAAAGCCATCGACCGCAGCGGCCTGTTACGCGACATCACCGACAAACTCTCCGATCAGCGAGTCAATATCTTGTCGTGCTCTACGGTCACCGATGACGATCGGGTGAGTCGCCTGATCTTCGAATTTGAGCTGGGCGATTCTGGCCATCTCGATTCGCTCATTTCTGTTGTTAAGGGCATCGACTCCGTTTACGACGCCTACCGAGTAATGCCCGGCAGCGGTAAAGCAATCGAAGTCGGCTAGATGTATAAAACGCTCACCCCCACCGAGTTCAACAACGACTACGACCTGCACGACTGGCAGTACGTTGGTGGCGTTCTGCAAGCTACATTCCGCGGAAAGACCTATCGGGCGGCGGCCGAATTGATTCTAAAGATTGCCGACGCAGCGGAAGATGCCGAGCATCATCCCGACATCGATCTGCGGCACCCCGGGTGGGTTCAGGTACGGCTGGTAACCCATGAGGTGAGTGCGGTGACCACTCGCGACACCGATCTTGCGGCCATAATTTCGGGTATCGCGGGCCCATTCGTTTCATAGCCCGCATTTGACGCTGGTTTCCAGGTACGGAACCACCATTAATCCCGTCCACCGGGGGTGGGTAGCGGTAGCCTCTTTAGGTGACTTCTAAAGAGACATTTCGTGCACCGAAGGGCACCCGCGACATTTTGCCGCCGCAGTCACTTCGGCAACGGGCCCTCACCGATCTTTTCGCTGAGATGGCGGGCCGGTACGGGTTTGGCGAAGTTGTTTCGCCTATGTTTGAGGACCTCGGTGTTTTTCAGCGCATTGGTGAGGGCACCGATGTTGTCAAGAAAGAAATGTTTGAGCTGGTCAGTCGTAGTGGCGACACCCAGTTGGCGCTGCGCCCCGAACTAACCGCGTCAGTCTGTCGAGCCTTTGCGCAACACCGACCGCTTACCCCGTGGAAAGTCTTTTATCAGGGCCCACAGTTTCGTTACGAACGTCCCCAGGCGGGCCGTTACCGCCAGTTCACCCAGGTAGGGGCTGAGGCATTGGGATCCGATGATCCGTTGCTCGATGTTGAGATCATTGCGCTCGCTAGTCGGTTCTTTCAGGCCCTTGGCCTCACCCAGGTCCGACTGCTGCTCAACAGCCTGGGCGATCCAGAAGGACGTCCGGCTTACCTTGTTGCGTTGACCGAGTATTTCGAGGCCAACGCCGAAAGCCTCTCAATTCAGTCGCAGACCACCCTGCAGACCAATCCACTCCGTGTTCTCGATTCCAAGCGTCCTGAAGATGCTGCGGTGATCGACGGCGCTCCACTGATCACCGATTTCCTCAGCGACTCGGCCGCCGGTCATTTCGCGTCCGTGTGTGCCGGGCTCGATCAGTTGGGCATTGATTATGAGATCGCTCCTCGGTTGGTGCGCGGCCTCGACTACTACCTCCGTACGACGTTTGAATTCGCCGCCGACGCCCTTGATGCCGCCCAGAATGCTGTAGGGGGTGGCGGACGCTATGACGGGTTGGTCGAACAACTTGGCGGTCCAGCTACTCCTGGGATTGGATTCGCTCTCGGTGTAGATCGCATCCTTATGGCTTGTGATGCTGAAGGCGTGTTTCCCGGTCCGCCGGCTGCGGCCGACGTATTTCTCGTTGATCTCACCGACGGCACCCAGTCACTGGCGTTAATCGACGAACTTGCCCGTGGGGGAGTCAGGGTCGATCGTGCCTACGACAACCGCTCGGTGAAGGCACAGTTCAAAGCCGCCGATCGCTCCGAAGCGCCTCTCGCCGTCATCATTGGCGAGGATGAAGTGGCGGCTGGCACAGCCCAAATCAAAGATCTTGTTACGGGCGATCAACGCTCGGTAACCCGTTCCGAACTTCTCGTTGAAATCAGAAAGCTCTGCTCATGACTAACCTTCGTACTGACTACTGCGGATCCTTGCGTGCCGCCGATGTTGGCCGCACCGTTTCGGTGTGCGGCTGGGTCGACCGTCGCCGTGCCCACGGCGAACACCTCGCTTTTGTCGATCTGCGTGATCACACCGGCATTATCCAATGTGTTGTCGATGGCGAGGTCGACGTTCGAGGCGAATACGTATTACGCATTACCGGCGTCGTTCGCGATCGCTTCGAGGGCACGGTAAACACCGATCTCGACACGGGCGAAATCGAACTTGGCGACTGTGTCGTCGAGATCCTTTCCGAGTCCGAGCCACCCCCGTTTCCCCTCCACGGCCGCGTCGACGTCGATGAGAACATTCGTCTTCGCCATCGCTATGTCGACCTTCGTACAGCCAAAATGCAAAAGAACTTACGTACCCGCGCCAAGGTAAACAGTGCCGTACGCGGCTCGATGGAACGGCAGGGGTTTGTCGAAATCGAAACACCGATGCTCATTGCCTCAACCCCAGAAGGCGCTCGCGACTTCGTGGTGCCCAGTCGTTTGAGCCCGGGCGAGTTCTACGCCCTGCCGCAAAGCCCGCAGCTGTTCAAACAGATGTGCATGGTTGGTGGCTTCGACCGCTACTACCAGATTGCTCGCTGCCTTCGCGACGAAGACCTGCGAGCGGACCGCCAGTTCGAGTTCATGCAGCTCGACGCCGAAATGAGCTTCGTCGGACAAGAAGAAGTGTTCGAGTGCATTAGCGAAGCAATTAGCGACATTACCGAAGCCGTCACGGGCGAGCGCCCCGGCGACATCCCCCGGATGACCTGGCAAGACGCCCAAGAGCGGTACGGCTCCGATAAGCCCGATGTGCGCTTTGGCATGGAACTCACCGAACTCACCGAGGTGTTCGTCGATACCGAAAGCAACGTCTTCAAGGTCGATTGCATTAAGGGAATCAACTACGAGGGCGGCGCCGACGAACTCGGCCGTAACGCCATCGATGCGCTCACCGACAAGTGCAAGACCTGGGGCGCAAAGGGCCTGGCCTGGTTCCGCGTTCGTGCTGGCGAAGATGGCGCACCTGCCCTCGAAGGTGCCCTCACCAAGTTCATGACCGACAGCGAGCAAGCCGGGCTTATCGAGCGACTTGGATGCAAAGATGGCGACCTGGCGCTCGTCATTGCCGACACTCGTCGTGTGGCCAACCATGTGCTCGGTCTACTTCGCCTCGAACTTGGTCGTCCACCGGTGAACGAGGGTGGCCTTCACTTCCTCTGGATCACCGACTTCCCGTTGTTCGAGGCCCTCACCGAAGCGGGCGATCCAATTCCGGCTCACCATCCCTTCACCATGCCGCACGCGGACGATATGCACCTGCTCGATCAAGGTGGCGAAGCACTACTTGACGTCCGTTCCCAGGCCTACGACCTTGTCCTCAACGGTTGGGAACTCGGCTCCGGGTCGGTTCGTATCTATCAGTCCGAGATTCAGAACAAGATCTTCAACATGCTTGGTATTAGCGACGAAGAGGCGCAGGCCAAATTCGGGTTCTTGCTAGATGCCTTTAGGTTTGGTGCCCCGCCCCACGCGGGGTTCGCCTTTGGTCTCGATCGTATTGTCGCTTTGCTTTCGGGTGAAGAGAACATTCGTGAGGTCATAGCCTTTCCCAAGACCCAGTCCGGTAGCGATCCGCTCACCAATGCGCCGAGTCCACTCGACGCTGGACATCTTGAGGAACTTGGCCTTCGGGTATTGCCCCAAGCCACCTGATTTTTGCTTACGTTGCTATCGGTTGCCGGATAGTTCTATTCCGACGCGGATCCAGTTGGTTTGTGGTCGTTGGGGCACATTAGTGCTTGCGTACGTCAGTTCTGTTTGGTATGGTTGTAGGTACTGAATTGGTTGTTTTGCTTCCCCTTTGTGGCCTAGGTTTGGTCGCCTGTCTTGTTCGCTTACCGCAACTTTTTGTTGCCCGGTTGGCACCGATTTTGGAGGGAGTTTAACGTGTCAGATCAACTGCAACAGCTGCAAGCAAGCGTCGAAGCTCTCCGCGACATTGACGTCGTTTCGTTGTCGGGCCCGGAGCTGGAAGCACGTTTGCACACCCTTGTTTCGGTGGCGCCAGTGTTGGCGGCGGCTACTGCTGAGGCGGTGGCCGCGTTTGATGCGTCAATGCAATACGAGGTGGGCGGGCATCGCACCGCCGCAGCATGGTTGCGAGCCAACTTCAGCATGCGTTCTGCTGATGCGAAGCGTCTGGTGGGCACCGGTAAACGTCTACGTCACATGGACCTAACCATGGCGGCGTTGTGGGATGGCCGGATCACCCTTGCTCATGCTGATCGTCTGGCTAGGTCCAACAAACCACATCTGTATTGTGCGTTCGCCGACGCCGAGGCGTATCTGATCGAGGCCGCGGTTGGCCAGGAGTACGCCGATTTTGACAAGGTCGTGTCCTATTGGGACAACCTCGCCGATCAATCATCAGCGGAGAAGCGCGAGAAGCGTCGTTTCGAGGAACGTTACGCTAATTGTTATGAAACTCTCGATGGGATGACGGTGTTTTCGGCGTGGCTCGACCCGGTTAGCGGGGCTGAAGTTCGTATGGAGTTCGAACGACTCTGCACCTTGGAGTATCAGTCCGACTGGGACGAAGCACGCACCGTGTGGCCGGCTGATGAAGCGCAGTTGCATTTGGGACGCACTGCTCAACAACGCGGCGCCGCGGCGTTGGTGGCCATGGCCCGGGCGTCCGCCGCTCACGGGGTGGCTGGCAAACCGGCCGATCATGTTGTCACCGTCGTGATGGACTACCAATCATGGCT
>Ga0115000_10000246_pt1 | contig 49918 bp, 43 predicted proteins | sample ArcticOcean_MG_C_6_FD_89690 | JGI IMG/M metagenome (GOLD analysis project Ga0115000, IMG submission 89690) | Marine microbial communities from western Arctic Ocean - ArcticOcean_MG_CB8_128 | ecosystem: Environmental > Aquatic > Marine > Oceanic | place: Arctic Ocean: Canada Basin | collected...
GGTGACGGCAACGTTCTACAACTTCAATCCCGCACTAGTGGACCAGGCAATGGCTGGCGCATGGGAACTCGCCGATCCAGCAGATTGGACTGCTGCTCGCATGCGCGGGGTCGATGGAGCTATGCGCCGTTTCTTTGGCGAGATAATTGATGGGGAAATGATCACCCGGGCGGCCGAGCTTGCCCGTGTTGCTGCTCAGGCCTGTTGGGCCCACGGTCGACCGCTGGCTGCTGGGCTGCTCAGCTTGGACTGGCCCGAGCCAGCGCACTTGTCACTGTGGCATGGCATCACGATCAGCCGCGAATTCCGTGGTGATGGCCACGTAGCGGCGCTTCTCACACGTGATGTTGGCCCTATGCAAGCACTGCTGCTGCATGCGGGCGAAGGCAAATACCCCGGTGAAATTCTGCGGGCGATGCGGGCTTGGTCGGAGCCGGAGTGGAATGCCACGCGTGCCGACCTTCAGGCACAGGATCTCCTCAGTGCGGATGGTTTGCTCACCGACAAGGGACGTGCGCTTCGTGATGGGATTGAGGCCAGCACGGATGCGTTGGCGATGGCGCCTTGGGAAGCTTTGGGCCAAGAGGGATGCGACGAGCTACGCGATATCGGAAAGCAACTCCGCCAGACGCTCGTCGATGGTGGAGCATTTTCGTTCTAGCGGTCAGATAGCACGCGGTCAGATAGCAGGCGGTCGGATAGCACTGGGTGTCCAAGCTATGAGAGGCTGGGTAAATGACTAGTGATACTTGGATTCTTGGCGGCTTTCAAACCGACTTCGCTCGAAATCTAAAGCGGGAGGGTCTTGACATCGGCGACCTCACCCAGGAGGCCGTCGAAGGGACACTGCTTGCGGCTGGATTGGAGCCATCCCAGATCGACAGCATTCACGTCGGCAATGCCTTTGGTCAGCTCTACGCAGGGCAGGGCCACCTGGGGGCTATGCCATCCAGCGTGGTCCCCGAGTTGTGGGGCAAACCGGCGATGCGTCACGAGGCTGCTTGCGCCTCAAGTTCGATAGCGGTACTCGCAGCCATGGCCGAAATCGAGGCGGGTCGCTACGACTGCATTCTCGTCCTGGGCATCGAACAAGAGAAGACCATGCCGGGCCTTGAGGCAGCTCACACCCAAGTAGCGGCGGCATGGGTAGGGCATGAAGATGGCGGTGAATACCCGATCTGGCCAGCGGTCTTTAGCCGGGTCGCCGATGAATATGACCGACGCTACGGGCTTGATAATCAACATTTGCGTGCCATCGGCGAAATCAACCTCACCAATGCCGCCACTAATCCACTGGCCCAGACTCGTTCGTGGAATCTCACGCCCGCCAGCTTCGACATCGATGATCGAGTAAATCCACCCGTTACACCTCGGTTGCGGCGCAACGATTGTTGTCAGATAACTGACGGTGCAGTGGGACTCGTGCTGGTTTCTGACCGGTGGTTGGCCGCAAATCCAACCGTCACAGCGCAGGCCAGGATTGCCAGTTGGGGCCACACGACTGTGGGCCTCTCCCTGGATCAGAAACTTGGCCGCGACGATGACAGTGAATATGTCATGCCCCACGTTCGCAAGGCCATCACCGACGCTCACGATAGAGCGGGCATTTCCGGGGTCGCCGAAATTGATGCCATTGAGACCCACGACTGCATGACGCCGTCGGAATACATGGCCATTGATCACCTTGGTATTACCAAGCCGGGCCAGAGCTGGAAAGCCATTGAAGAAGGCGTTATTCAACGCGATGGTTCTTTGCCGGTAAACCCCAGCGGAGGACTAATCGGCGGTGGCCATCCGGTCGGAGCAACCGGAGCCCGAATGCTGTTCGATGCCATGCGTCAAGTGAGCGGTACCGCCGATGCCAGTCAGGTCGACGGGGCTCAGCGGGTGCAAACATTGAACATTGGCGGAAGTACTGCCACAACGGTGAGCTTCATTGTCGAAGCTCCAGTAGGAGTCTGAGATCGTCATGAAAGTAACCGCCCACCAACCGTTCGTATCTACATTGCCGACCGATGATGTCCACCCTTACCGCACCGGAACCTGGCAGCCCCAGGTCACCGAATACGACGCATGGGATCTCGATGTCCAGGGCAAGATCCCCGAAGATCTCACCGGCATTTACGTACGGAACACCGAGAACCCACTGATGGAGGCCATCGGCACCTATCACCCCTTTGACGGCGACGCGATGTTGCATTCTCTATCGTTCTCCAACGGCGATGCCGTCTATCGAAATCGCTTCGTGCGAACTGACGGACTTCTCGCCGAACAGGCCGCAGGCGAGGCGCTATGGGCCGGGGCGGCAACCAAAAAGTCGCTGACCAAGGTCGATTACGGGTGGGGTGCCCGCGAGTTGATGAAGGATGCATCGAGTACCGATGTAGTTGTGCATAACGGCGCCATCCTCAGCAGTTTTTGGATGTGCGGTGATCTTTATCGGCATGACCCAGCAACGATGGAAGCGCTTGGAGTCGAGAGTTGGGACGGCAAGTTTCCCCTGCAAGGGGTCTCGGCGCACGCCAAGGTCGACGAACACACCGGCGAGATGTTGTTTTTCAATTACGACAACACTTCTCCATTCATGCACTACGGGGTGGTCGGCCCAACCGGGCAGTTGACGCACTACACCGATATTCCTTTGCCAGGTTCGCGACTTCCCCACGACATGGCGATTACCGAGAACTACAGCATTCTCAGCGACTTTCCGCTGTTCTGGGATCCCGCTGCCTTAGCCAACGGCGCCAACATGGCCAGGTTTCATCGTGACATGCCGAGTCGGTTTGGCATCGTGCCTCGCTACGGGGACGCCTCATCGATCCAATGGTTCGAAGCTGATCCCACGTTCGTGTTGCACTTCACCAATGCCTACGAGGACGGCGACGAAATTGTGCTCGACGGCTTCTTTCAGTCAAACCCCATGCCCGATCCGGTCACCGGGCTGAGCCGACGAGACAACGTACTTCGGTACCTCGACATGTATGCGCTGCAGGCCCGGTCACACCGGTGGCGCTTCAACCTAAAGACAGGACAGACATCAGAAATGTCGACCGGCGACGGGATTCTCGAGTTCCCTGCCATCAATAACCAGTATCTCGGACGCAAGGCCCGGTACGCCTATTGTGCTTTGCCGTGTGAAGGATGGTTCGGCTTTGAGGGACTGGTCAAGCACGATCTTGTCACCGACGAGAAGCAGGTTGTCAGGTTGCCCGAAGGGGTGTTTTGTTCCGAGGCTGTTGTGGCGGCCAAGGACGGCGCCGACACCTCAACGCCAGACGGAGAGCAAGATGCCTACGTGCTGACATTTATCTCTGACATGAACAACGACTCGTCCTCGTGCCTTATCTACGAGGCGGCCGACCTGGGCGCCGGTCCGGTTGCAACGGTCCGACTTCCCGAGCGCATTGCCAGCGGAACACATGCCACATGGGGCTCAGCGGACGCTATTTCCCCGCGGGCCTAGCGAGGGAACCTCGCGGTTGTTGGTGATAAATCGGCGAAGAAAGTTCTGTTCGTCGAGACGTTTGCGGCGCATCCAGCTGGTGACTTCGTGGTTGCATTTGCTGGCGTTACATGACCCGCAGGCCGGGACCACGTTGTCGAACGTGTAGCGGCCGCCCCGAGAGATGGGCTTTACGCAGTCGCGTTGCAGTGGTTTATTTTGTTCGCCACAGTAGGCGCATCCATCCCAAGCGATCTTGAGGTTCGACCATTGGGTGTCGCTCAGATCGTGGTCGACGTTGGCCATGCGGCGCTTGCGTTTTGAAGCGGCTCGTTGTTGTCGACGGTTCTGGGCCATGGGATATTGACCAACTTCGGTAGGCCCAAAGGGCATGTGCTTACGGTAAATATTGCCAGGCGGGTGCGGTCCAGGTGGCGACGGTTCAGATCTTCTTTGTTAACGACTCGTGACTAAGCTCCGGAGATGGAACTTGAAGACTGGGGTAGCCGATGGCGCGACGGAATGATTGGGTGGCATCAGGCCGACGTTAGTTACTTCCTGGCCGAGTATGTGCAGCAGATTTGGGGCGACAAGGCACCGAGGACGGTGTATGTCCCGCTGTGTGGCAAGACGCTCGATCTAGCGTTTCTGGCCGAGCATGCGGAGACGGTCTTTGGTGTTGAATATGCCGAGCAGGCCATCGAAGAGTTCTTCGTCGAACGCGGTCTCGAACCCACCATCGAAGCGGGACCGCCCGCTTGTTACCGGGCTGCGAACTACGCCTTGTTTGCGGGCGATTACTACGACGTCACGACCGAACACGTTGGGCCAATCGATGCGGTGTTCGACCGCGCCTCACTCGTCGCGGTCGATCCAGAAACCCGGATGAAGTACGCCGATCACCTGCGTTCGCTTATGGCCACTGGGTCCAAGATGTTGCTGATTGCCTTCTGCTACGACCAGTCCGAAATGAACGGACCGCCGTGGTCTGTCTCGGAAGGCGAAATCGAACGCCTCTACACCGATGGGTTCGACATCGAGCACCTCGAAACGCGTGACGTTACCGACGACGTATTTCGCAGTCGCGGTCTGAGCATCATGATCGAATCGGCGTACCTGCTCACTCGCCTGTAGGTTCACCGGGCGGTCGTTCGCCGACTATTTAGTCCAAGTCGGATCACTTGACCCCAGTGGCATGGGAGGGGTGGACCAGGTTCCGCCCAACGGTTTCGCCAGAGTGATTGCGCCCAATGGCGAAGCAACCGTCTGAAGGGTCTCTGGTCCAAACGTCGGTGGCGATGGAACGAATGGTCGAGGGGGCTTGAGTTGCGTGAGCCAGTTGCGGGTCCGCAAGAGCGACAACCGAGCGAGCCATGTGCCACCATGTTCTCGTTGGTGGGCAGCCAGTTGTTGCGCCGCGAATGCGGCGAACAAGCCGGTGCAGTAGTCGAGGGCCTGCACCGGGAGAGGGACGGGTTGGCTCGACCCAGATTGGGCCATACCTTCGGCGCCGATGCCCGTAGTGGTCTGAACAATGGAGTCAAAACCTCGACGTTGGGCCCAAGGGCCGGTCCAGTCAAAAGCTGACAGCTGGACCGTGACACTCCCTGGCGTGACGCGGTCAATATCGAACCCGTGATGGGCAAACGCTCCAGGTCGGTATGCATCGATCCAGACGTCGCTCCCGGAAAGTAGTTCGGAGAAATGTTGCGTACCGGTCGGCGTGTTGAGGTCGGCAAAGGCATTTCGTTTCCCAGACCCTGTGCCAACGACGCAGATTTCGACGCTGGGTAGGTGAGGGCTGCCGATGCGCAGGACGTCGGCTCCATGTGCTGCCATTGTCATCCCGGCGACAGGCCCAGCTAGCACGCGAGAACAATCGAGCACTCGCAACCGTTGGCTGGCATCACGGGGAGCAGCCTCACCAATTTGTTCGACGGATATAAGCGGAAGATCGCGGGTGGCACGAGCGTGGGGATGGGCATCCCATTCGTCCATGGTGCGAAGACGTGCGGCAATCATGCCTGCGTCGATTAGCTCGGACTCGAGTGTCTCGGCGTCGTGTTGCAGCACGGCATCCTGAACGGCCTCCTTGGTTGGTTCGCACCCCAGAACAGCGATCACGCCTTCACGATGGTGCGGAAAGTTGCAATGGAACTGGATGAACCCATCATCGGCGGTGCGGTACATCCCTGACAGATCGGCCCACTTTGGAATGGGTTTGCCGTCAATCTCCACATGGCAAGCAAAGGTTGCTGCGACTCGGTCTCGATCAAGCGTTGTAACGCCAGCAGTCAGATTGGGCAGGGCGGCGGCAACGAGGGCGGCGGTGTTGACGTCAAAAGCGGAGGCGAAACATGCTTGACCCGACACCGTCAGCTCGTCAATAGGGAGTGAAGGTCCGGGTATGAGACTAGCGACGGAGCGCAGTGTTGGGGCCAGCGATTGTGCGTTGAGTAGTTTGTCTGGCATTAACTCAACGTAGCCATCAGTCGGGCTACAGGGTTGTTAGGCATGTATTTAACATATATGTTAAATACATGCCTAACGGGAACGGGAACCAGTGAGCACAGCGGTAAGCGAAGAACGACTCAACAGTGCATTCGCCGCTTTGGCGAATCCCACGCGGCGCGCCATGTTGGCCCAACTTGCTCTTGGAGAGGCAAGTGTCAGTGAACTGGCCCACCCTTTCGCTATGTCGATGCCGGCAATTTCTCGTCACATCAAAGTGCTCGAACGGGCTGGCCTAATCGTCCAAGGTCAGCGGGCGCAATACCGACCGTGCACCATCGATGCCAGTCCGCTTCACGAAATCGCCGACTGGACCGAGCAATACCGCCCCATCTGGGAGGAACGCTTCGACCAGATGGATGACTACCTCGAAAAGCTACAACGGGGCGAACCCACCAAGAACAAAAAAACCGACGAAAAGGATCCAAAGAACAATGAGTAACAATGCAACCAAAGACGTACAAATCGAACGCACGCTATCGGCCCCTGTGTCACTGGTCTGGCAAATGTGGACCGTGCCCGAGCACTTCAAGGCGTGGTACGGACCCGGTGGTGCGACTATTCCCGTCGCCGAATTCGACCTCACTATCGGCGGGCGCCGCCACGTATGCATGGCCATGGAGACACCCAACGGACCCATGCAGATGTGGTTCGTTGGTCAGCACAACGAAATCGCTGTCGATGAGCGCCTGGTCTACACCGAGAGCATGTCCGACGAAGAAGGCAACGTAATGTCGCCAGCGATGATGGGCATGCCGGAGGGGCACCCGGAAACCACCGAAGTGCAGGTGGATCTTGTCAGCGTTGACGGCGGAACCGCCATGACAATGACGCACGTGGGGGTTCCCGCAGATTCGCCCGGGGCAGGTGGGTGGGGCATGGCCATCGACAAACTGGAAGCTCACCTGCAGTCGCTGGCGAGCTAACGAACTGGGGCGCAGCAAAGATGCGGAAGGTCTATGTCACGTGCGATGAGTAACCTGGACCGATGACGCCAGGTGGGAAGTAAATGACGACGATGTCGGTTGGAACCCACAATGACTGAAAACGTATCTGTCGTCCCTGACCTCAACCTGCAAAACACTTTTGCTGATGCCCTTCCCGAACTCCACGTTGACTGGAAAGGCGCCGGGGTTCCGGCTCCTGAGATTGTCGCTGCAAACACTTCACTCGCCGCGGAACTGAGCCTCGACCCCAACCTGCTCGAATCGCCCGATGGTGTTGAAATCCTGGCGGGCAATGTCCCCCCGACCGGTTCCCATCCGACGGCAATGGCCTATGCGGGGCACCAGTTTGGTGGTTATTCACCCACCCTCGGCGACGGGCGAGCGTTACTGCTCGGCGAGACGGTCGATGGGCACGGGGTCCGCCGCGATCTTCACCTCAAAGGGTCAGGTCGGACACCGTTTGCTCGAAGAGGCGATGGCAAAGCTGAGTTGGCGCCAATGTTGCGCGAGTATGTGATGGCCGAGGCCATGCACGCCCTCAACATCCCAACGACCCGAGCATTGTCTGTGGTCGCTACTGGGGAGCTGGTGCGACGCGAGGCCATGGTGCCTGGTGGCGTGTTACTGCGGGTAGCGGGCAGCCATATTCGCGTGGGAACTTTCGAATATGCCGCTCGTCTGGAGGATCAGTTGGTTGTGCAACGACTCGCTGATTACTCGATCCAGCGTCACTTTCCCGACATCGACCCAGCCGACGACGGGCGTTACTTAGCGTTCCTGGAAGCGGTTATCAACGCCCAGGCCTCGTTGGTGGCCCAGTGGATGTTGGTCGGCTTCATTCACGGTGTGCTCAACACCGACAACGTCACGATCGCGTCGGAAACTATCGACTACGGGCCATGTGCCTTCATGGACCGCTACGACCATGCCACGGTGTTTAGCTCGATCGATCACCAGGGTCGCTACGCCTACGGCAACCAGCCCAGCATCACCCAATGGAATCTCGCTCGTTTGGCCGAGACCCTACTGCCACACATCAGCGAGGACGAAGATGAAGCAGTGACGCTGGCCACGAACGCCCTCAACGGTTTCTCCGACGTTTACGAGCAACGGTGGATGGACGGCATGGCGACCAAACTCGGTCTTGCATTGCCAAGTGAGGCCGACAAGAACCTGGCTTCTGAGTACTTGACCCTGCTTGGGGCGAACCATATTGACTACACCGACAGTTTTCGAGCCTTGGCCCAAGATTTGCGTGGCGATGCCCACGCGTTTAGCGCGCTGTTCACCCCGTCGGAAATACCCGACGATTGGCTGGCGGCGTGGCACGAGCGAATCACGGAACAGGGGATTGCCCCCGGTGTGGTGGCCGACACGATGGATGAGCACAACCCGCTCTACATTCCCCGCAATCATTTGGTCGACGAAGCCCTCGTCGCCGCTACAGCGGGCGACTATGCGCCCTTTACTCGTCTGGTTGAGGTCGTGACCCAACCCTACGTCGAACGCGATGGGCAAGAACATTTTGTGGGTCCGGCGTCGGCAGCGTTCACTGAGGAATTTAAGACCTTCTGCGGAACCTGACAATCGGGTTCAATAACCTACATACGGTTCTACTGCTACTGGAGAAACCAATGCCTTCCTCTCAAAACATCCCGGCGTCAGCGCGGACCACGCTCAAGCGCGGCAAGGAGCGGGCGGTCTATGACCCATCTGATATCCGCTCGATCTTGGCCGCCGGTGTGGTGGCTCACGTTGGTGTCACCACCGATGATGGTCCAATCGTGTTACCTATGGCCTACGGAGTGCGAGACAACGAAATCTTGATTCACGGCAGCATCGCCAACGCCATGATGCGCGGCGGGAGGTCCGTCGATGTTTGCGTCACCGTGACCATTATCGACGCGCTCGTCATTGCCCGGACACCGTTCCACAACTCCATGAACTACCGATCCGTGGTAATCAGGGGCCTGGCAACGGCCATCGTAGGCTCGGACGAGAAGACGGCTGCACTCAAGGTCATCAATGATCACATTGCTCCGATCTGGGACACTGCCCGTCCGCCCAACGAACAAGATCTCAATCTCACCATGGTGTTGTCCGTGCCGCTCGATGAGGCTTCGGCCAAGGTACGCGGTGGCGACCCGGACGACGATCCCGAAGACATGCAGACCGACTACTGGGCGGGTCGACTGCCCCTTCAAAGCACCTGGGGCGAGCCGATCCCGGCCGCCGATCTCAAAGACGGTGTGCTGATACCAAGTGTCGTCGCGGCGATGGCCAAGACCGAGGCTTACCAGTATTCTTCGAAATGAATGTTTCCGGGGTTCTTGCGGTGATCTAGTGTGAAACCTTGTTCGGTGAGAAGTTCGACGACGCCGGTAGGTGTGGGGTAGGTCTCGACGCCGTCCTCGGTTTCGGGCAGGCCGATCATGGCGGGGTTTCCGCATAGGTAAACGTGCGTGGTGGCTGGGTCAAGCGTGCCTCCGGCGGCTTCGGCCAGATCACCGTCCCGGATAAAGTCCTGCAGGTACCGCTTGGGTACGTCGGCTTCTCGGGTTGGCAAGGGAACGTAACGGTAATTTGGGAACCGCTCGTGAAGTTTCTTGTGCTGTTCGGCATAGCCCAGATCGACCCAACGACGCACCGTTACGGCCGAGATGATTGGTCCGTAGTGGCCCTTGTGCAGCAGTTGAGTGACCATGGCGTTGTGCGGCGCTTCGCCCGTGCCGGTAGCTAGAAATACCACCGTGGACGATGGGTCGGTCACCGCGTCGAGCGTGTAACGCCCGGCCACCTTCGGGCCCAGGTAAATACGATCGCCGGGTTGTTTGAGCGCCAGTCGAGGGGTGAGCGCAGGAATGTTGCTGTCGGTAGGGGCAACCAAGGCAACGTAGAATTCCAACTCGTCGCTCTCGGACTGGATTGCGAGGTAGCCGCTTTCGTCGAAGATCGGATGTGAAATGGAGTACGACCGTCGAACAAGCTTGGTGCGCCGTTCATCGAGGTCGGCGTCGAGCGCATCGTCGACCCGTTGTTCCCAGAAACCCAAACCCAGCGAGGCGTATTGCCCGGGACGGTAAGAGGTGCCGCCGTGATCGGGGCGGACACGCAGGACCCATAGGTCAGAATGGGTGGGTTCAAAATGGGTGATGGTTGCGTTGTAGTGGGTAGAGCGGAGTTCGTCGATCGCCCCCGAATGACGGGAGAGTTGGGTTAGCGGCGAAGGAGTAGGTGGTACGTCAATTTCCGGAAAGCAGGCCTCGGCGATGACATTACCGGCGTTCCACCCGTAGGCCGAAATGACAGTGGGGTCCTCGGTGGGAAGCCCCAGGAAGATCACCCGACCCGTCGCTATGGCCTCGTCAGAAACGACATCCCTGATCGCTTTGGGCCGCCGGCGGGTGGTAGCGAAAACAATGTGATCGAACTCGAGGTCTGGCGTTCGGCGATCGTTAAACACCGCTACCGGAAATCCGTTGGCCTCCTCGATCTCATCGGGGATGGACTGATACAGGACCGTCGCACTTCGTTCACGTTCGAGACGCCGAAGCATCGATTCACCGGCGGGCGATAACTTGCCGGGGTCGATTCCGCCGGCCGCAAGAACCACACGAGCACCTTGGGACGCGGCTAGAGCCAAGAGTTCGATGGCATGATCGGAGTAGCCGACGATGAGGACATCCTGGTCAGTTGGATCCGACGGAAGCGTATCGATGTGCACTCGACCATTGATCGGAACAGGAATCGGTGCGGTCCATTCGGGGTCGGGTTCGCGTTGGGCAATGAGGCAGCCTCGGCTGCGGTAGCACCGCTGGTTTGAGGTGATGAGTAAGTCGTCGCCGTCGGCCTCGATGGACACCAACGATTCCCCGTAGCCAATGTCGAGCTGATTCTCCTGGGCCAGTTCCGGAAAAACGGTGGAACCAGTGGGTTCGAGCAGTCGGACCGCCGGGATGCCTGAACGTTTGGACGAAATAGCAACGGAAATTCCGGCGGCGGTGCCACCCACAATTACAAGGTCGTAGCGGGTCGTTTCGAGCATCAACAGAACTCCATCAACTGGGGGTATGCGCAACCTTAACGAAGGTCCACTCACTACTGAGGATCATTGCCTTGTGCTACCGGCAAGACGGCCCACGGCGCTAGCAGGGTAAGTCCGGCATCTTTCGCCCGGGTAGAGGTTGCGGTCATGGCGGCCAGTAGGGCGTCGAGGTAAGCACCGCTATCACCCTTGAGCGGGCCATACTGCAGCCATGGAAAAGAACGTGTTGGGGGGCGAGTTGGAGTCCTGCGGTACCGATCCCGTCACGGGTTTTTATCGCGATGGTTGCTGCTCAACTGGCCCCGAAGATCTGGGTAGTCACACAATTTGTGCCTTTATGACCGCCGAATTCTTGACCCATCAGCGCGACATTGGCAACGATTTGTCGACGCCGATGCCGCAGTACCACTTTCCCGGCCTTGTGCCAGGAGATCGGTGGTGTGTGACAGCCGCCAATTGGTTGCGGGCTCATCACGATGGCATGGCTGCACTGGTCGTCTTGGCGTCGACCCACGAGCGGGCATTGGAGATTGTGTCGCTGGAAATTCTTCAGGCGCACGCGGTCGACGTACCGGCCGATCCGGGTTCTTTAGAATAAGCCTTGACCTTCCATTCAACTGGAAGGTATACGCTGTGGTTATGAAAATTGATGCCGATGTAAAATCGGACATAGCAATCGCTGGCATGACCTGTGCGGCATGCGCCAACCGGATTCAGCGCAAGCTCGACAAACGTGACGATGTGTCCCAAGTGCAGGTCAACTTTGCTACCGGTCGCGCCACGGTTGTCCATGATTCGTCAACTGAGGACGACGACCTTTATGAGGTTATAGAAAGCTTGGGCTATCAGGTTTTGTTGTCCGGTGATGGCAGTGAGGCCGAGGACGCCCGCGAAGCAGACATGGGCCGCCGGCTCATCGTGGCTGTGGCATTGAGCATCCCCGCGATGCTGTTGTCCATGGTGCCGGCCCTCAAATTCGATGGCTGGGAGTGGGTGGTCGCCGCCTTGTCCACACCGGTCGTGTTCTGGTCCGGATGGCTGTTTCACCGGGCCGCGGTCATGAATATCCGCCACGGTTCCACGACCATGGACACCCTGGTATCGATGGGTTCACTGGCTTCGTGGATCTGGTCGGCGGTGGTACTCCTTGCCGACGTCGAAGACGGTCACATCTACTTCGAGACGGGTGCGGTAATTGTGGCCCTGATCTTGTTAGGCAAATGGTTCGAATTGCGAGCCAAGAGACGTTCCGGCGATGCCATTCGTGCCTTGGCCGATCTCGGAGCGCGTACCGCACGACTAGAAGATGGCACCGAGGTTGCCTTGGATGCCCTTGTCGTGGGAATGCGTTTTGTTGTTCGCCCGGGCGAGAAGATCGCGACCGACGGGCTTGTTGTCGAGGGGCATTCCGCCATCGATGCATCCATGGTCACTGGTGAACCGGTACCGGTCGAAGTTGGAATTGGCGACGAAGTCATTGGTGCCACCATCAACGCCAACGGTTCTCTGGTTGTTGAGGCAACCAAGGTCGGGGCGGACACGGCCCTGGCCCAGATCATCCGACTAGTTGACGAGGCGCAAGGCAGCCGGGCCGAAGTCCAGCGTCTGGCTGATCGGGTTTCCGCGGTTTTTGTGCCGGTGGCCATTGGCACAGCGTTGCTAACTCTGGTGCTGTGGTTCGTTACCGGTCACGAACCTAATGAGGCCTTCACCGCCGCCGTTGCGGTGCTAATTATTGCGTGCCCTTGTGCACTCGGGCTCGCCACACCGCTCGGAATTATGGTGGGCACGGGCCGAGGCGCGCAGCTCGGAGTAATCATCAAGGGAGGCGAAGTCCTCGAAGACACCCGCGCCGTAGACGTGATCATTTTGGACAAGACCGGCACCGTGACCGAAGGTCAGATGAAGTTGGTTGATGTGATCGGCGGAACTGAGGACATTCTCGGGCTGGCGGCATCGGTGGAGGCACACTCCGAGCATCCGATAGCCCAGGCTATTGCTAGTGCCGTTCCCGATCATTTGCCCGTTGTTGACTTTGTCAGCCAGCCTGGGTACGGCGTCACGGGGATGATCGATGGTGTTGCTGTTCGGGTGGGGCGCAGATTACTTTTCGCCGACATCCCCGAAACATTGGAGAGTTCCGCTTTAAGCGCAGAAGAGGCTGGTTCCACGGCCGTCTTCGCCGGGCGGGGAGAAACGGCCGAAGTCGTGCTGGTCGTCGCTGACCGGATCAAGGAGACTTCGGCTGCTGCCATAGCGGCATTCCACGATCAGGGCCTCGAAGTGACCTTGCTTACCGGAGACAACAGTCGAACCGCAGCATCAGTGGGAGCGACGATTGGCGTGGACCACGTGATCGCCGAAGTCCTACCGGACGACAAAGCGGCCGAGGTTCGTCGGCTTCAAGCCGCTGGTCATCGTGTCGCGATGGTCGGCGATGGCATCAACGATGCTCCTGCCCTCGCTCAAGCCGATCTGGGTATCGCTGTCGGCACAGGTACCGATGTGGCAATTGAAGCATCTGATCTCACGATCGTCACCGGCGACCTGCTCGCCGTGGCCGACGCAATTGCGCTCTCGAGGCGAACACTGGGGACCATTAGAGGCAATCTTTTCTGGGCATTCGCCTACAACGCGGCGGCCATTCCTTTAGCGGCCTTTGGCATTCTTAACCCCATGATCGCCGCGGGAGCCATGGGCATCTCGTCACTGTTTGTGGTTACCAACAGTCTCCGTCTGCGCCGATTCGCTGGCTACCGCCATTCGTAACCGCTCGCCGACCCACTTAACAGAAAGCATCAAATTATGACCGAGTTAGCTAGCCACGTTTACAACGTCCCCGACATGAGTTGTGATCACTGCGTCCAGTCCATCACGAAAGAAGTATCGGCAGTCGCCGGAGTAACCGATTTGACGGTGGACCTAACGGCCAAGACCGTTGCCGTTATCGGAGGTGACAGTGTTGCGCTTATTGCGGCCATTGACGAGGCTGGATTCGACGTGGTTTAGCTCGCATGTGTGGCGTCAATGAGTTGGCCGAGGTTTAGGCTTAAATAGCAGTTTCGCTGAAGGGAACTTCGATGGTCGAACAAAGTAAATGGGTGGATCTCACGGACGCCAATCCTGATCACTCGGCCTGGTACATCAAACGGTTCGAGGACATGGAGGCGGAGGGCAGAGATCTTGGCGGTGAGGCTCGATTCGTTGATGCCATGGCGTCGCGAGGCAGTCGAATACTCGATGCCGGGTGCGGCCCGGGCCGTGTGGCCACGATGTTGGCCGAGTTGGGTCACGAGGTGGTTGGTGTCGATGTTGACCCAGTGCTTATTGCCGCCGCGGAGCAGGCATCGTCGGCCCCGACTTGGGTGGTTTCGGACTTAGCAGAACTTGATCTCGCTGCCGTCGGTGTTGAACAGGGGTTCGACATTATTGTTTCGACGGGAAATGTGATGCCCTTTCTTGCTCCGAGTACTCGCCGCGAGGTGTTGCGTCGTCTGGCAGACCATCTTGGAGTCAACGGACGTGTGGTCATTGGTTTCGGGTCGGGTCGAGACTACGAGTTTGATGAGTTTTTCGCGGACTCCGCTGCCGCTGGCCTAGTTCCAACTGTGCAGTTGGGTACATGGGACCTGCAACCCTTTGACGAAGACGCCGACTTCCTCGTGGCTGTTTTTCGCGGACAACCTGATTAGCTTTAGCTCTCGGCCCGGTTCGGGTTGAGGCTTAGGACGGTTGTGGTGACGACGGTTCGCAAGGCGAAGCTTGTCTGAAGGCGTGTAATGCCAGGGAGTACCGCTAGGTGATCGCGGTGGATGCGTTCGTAGTGCGCAACATCGGCGCATTGCACCTTGATGAGGTAGTCAGCGTCGCCCGACATGAGGTGGCACTCGCTAACTTCAGGAGTTGCCAATATGGCAGCCTCGAACGCATCAAGCATTTCGCTGTGCTGACTGGCCATAGAAATCTCGACAAAAACGGAAGTGGGAACGCCGATGGCCTCTGTGTCGAGAATGGCGACGTAGTGGTCAATTATCCCGTCGTCCTCAAGGCGTCGAACGCGACGTAAGCACGCGGACGGAGAGAGGCCAACCTGGTCAGCGAGCTCGGTATTGGTGATGCGCCCGTCAGACTGCAACACCGACAAGATGGTGGTATCGGTGGTATCGAGTAGCTCCATCGGTGAATTATGCCATTGTTTGCACATATAAGTATAAAAAATTGTGTACGGAACTCAAATTACGCATGGATTTGCAATCGTGTGGCGTCGAGGGTTTCGTACTGTATTGGGTGAACCATCTGACAAGGAGACCTCATGCGCATTGGTATTCCCACCGAAGTGAAGAACAACGAACGGCGAGTGGGGTTAACTCCTACCAGCGTGCAGGAAGTCGTGGGCGCGGGCCACAGTGTGATTGTTCAGTCGGGCGCTGGTCTCGGGATTGGCGATTCTGATGAGGCGTACGAAAACGCCGGTGCGACCATCGTGGCTGATGCACAAGCAGTTTTTGCTGCGGCCACCATGATCGTCAAGGTTAAGGAACCCCAGGCTCAAGAGCGGGCCATGCTTCGTGACGATCACGTCCTGTTTACCTATCTCCACCTTGCGCCCGATGCCGATCAGGCCAACGATCTCATCGCGAGCGGAGCGATGTGTATTGCCTACGAAACTGTTACCGACGGTCACGGCCGTCTGCCGCTGCTGGCGCCGATGTCGCAGGTTGCCGGTCGCATGTCGGTACAAGCGGGTGCCGCAGCTCTCGAATCCACGCATGGGGGAGCCGGCTTGCTTCTCGGCGGCGTGCCCGGAGTCGCCCCTGCCAACGTCACGATCATCGGTGGCGGCGTCGTTGGTATGAATGCCTCACAAATGGCGGTTGGTATGGGCGCCAATGTCACGGTGCTCGACCGCAACCTCGAAGTCCTCGAAGGCTTGGATACGCAATTCGGATCAGGTATCACCACCGTTTACTCGACGGCCCGAGCTCTTGAGGAAGCAGTGATGCGTGCCGATCTGGTCATCGGTGCGGTCTTGGTAAAGGGGGCCCGTGCTCCCAGGTTGGTGACCGCCGAAATGGTTCGCCAAATGCGCCCCGGCGTAGCAATGGTGGATGTGGCGATCGATCAAGGCGGAGCGTTCGAAACTTCCCATGCCACCACCCACGAAGACCCCACTTTCCTGGTCGACGGCGTCGTGCATTATTGTGTAGCCAACATGCCCGGCGGCGTCCCCCGGACATCTACCTACGCACTCAACAATGCAACGTTGCCTTATGTGATTCGTCTCGCCAACGACCCGAAGGCGGCGCTCTTAGGTGATCAGCACCTGCTCGATGGTCTCAACGTCTGCGGTGGCCAGGTCACCGAAATGGCGGTCGCCGAAGCACTCGGCGTCGATTATGTCGACCCGGCCGCGGCATTGGCTGGTTGGTAGCAGCTAGCTGGTTGAGCCCGACGGACTCAGCCATTCCCGCGACGTTGCGCGGCATTGACTAACACTGGTCCACCAATACTGCCTGCCTGAATTCCCAAGAAGCTGGCCATACTAAACGCTGTGTTTGATGTGCTGCTCAACGTGATCCTTCCCGTCTTGCTCGTTGCCGGCCTGGGCGGCGTTGTTGCGCGCATGATTGGTATGCCGGTTGCTCCGCTTTCGCAGTTGAGTTTCTACCTGCTCGGCCCCGCATTGGTATTTGATGGACTGTCAACCATCGAATTGTCGGGCGGTGAAGCGGCAAAGATTGTCGCGGCGGTAGCGATGTCCTATGTCGCCACCATGGCATTGGGGTACGGGGGAGCAGCAATTGGCGGACTCGATAGAGGCATGCGGTCCGCCGTTGGACTGACATCGGCGACAAGCAACGGCGGCAACATGGGGCTGCCTGTGGTCTTGTTGGCGTTCGGTGATTCGGGGCTGGATATCGCGGTCATCGCCTTCGTGTCGTTGTCGATTCTGACGAATGTAATTGGCATTTTTGTTGCCTCACTCGCGGGCGGTTCGGCCCGGGCGGCGTTGACCGCGCCGTTGAGGGTGCCATCGCTTTGGGCGGCTGCCATGGGACTGCTGGTCAACGCGCTCGAAATCGACGTACCCACAACCATTGCCGCCTCGGCCGGCACAATGGCCGAGGGATCAATCCCGGTGATGTTGATCGTCTTGGGACTGCATCTCAGCAAGCGTCCGTCGTTTGGTCCGGCTGGACCAATGGCCCTCACGGTGGCTATCCGGCTGGTGGCTGGCCCATTTATTGCGTGGGGTGCGGTGTCGCTTCTTGGTATCGACGGGATGGCCCACGACACGCTGATCGTCCTGGGGGGAATGCCCACGGCGGTGAATGCGACGATCATTGCCACGCAGTACCAGGCTCGTCCGGACTTTGTGACCAAGGCCGTAATTGCGTCGACGGTTGCCTCGATCGCAACCTCTACCGTGTTAGTGAGCATGTTCTAAGAGACGGCGTGCAAGCCCAACCGGTCGCGTTCCTTTGGGCTAGTTTCTTTCTGCAAATAAAAAAATCCCACCTTGCGGTCAAATATAAAGATATGTTTATGTAATGGATTTGCCGGGACTGCTCGAAAGCCTCAAGGCACTTAGCAACGAGTCGCGCCTGCGTATCGTCGCAGTCCTGCGGCGCAACGAGCTAACCGTCACGCAAATCTGTGACATTCTCGAACAAAGCCAACCGCGCGTGAGCCGTGACCTTCGCATCTTGTGTGAAGCCGGCCTTCTCGAACGGCACAACGAAGGCACCTCAGCCTTTTTTCGGCGCCCCCGGTCCGGAACCGCTCGAGGGCTATTCGACACTGTGCTCAGTTTGATTGATCTGGAAAGCGACATCATCGCCGAAGATACAACGCGGCTGGGATTGGTTCGAGCGGCATGTGCCGACGAAGCCAATGCCTACTTCGAGGCCATTGCCCCGGAATGGGATCAGGTCCGAGCATTACACGTACAAGACTCCCTCATTGAACAAGCCATGTTGCAAGCCGTTGATGGCATGGTCATCAACGACATGCTCGACATTGGCACGGGCACAGGCCGGATACTTGAAGTCTTTGCTAAACGCATCCAACGCGGTCTAGGAATCGACATCAGCCGCCAAATGTTGAGCATCGCCCGCAATCGACTCGAAGGACCCGGTTGGGAAAACTGCGCGGTCCGAATTGGCGATGCTTACGCCCCCGGTGTCGGATCAGCGGCGTTCGACGTCACGGTCCTGCATCAAGTACTTCACTTCCTCGATGACCCGGCTGCGGCGGTCGAGGCCGCCGCGAAAACTTTGCGCCCGGGCGGGAAACTCCTCGTCGTCGATTTCTCCCCGCACACGGTGGAGACATTACGTACCGAGCATCATCACCACCGCCTTGGTTTTGCCGATGCCGAGATGGCGACTTGGTGCCGATCAGCCGGTCTTGCTGATCCGGACATCACCCATTTGGTAGCCAGAACAACGCCCGATACTGCCGAACGACCGCTGACTATCACCTTGTGGGTAGCGGCCAGGAAGGATGCCCCATGACCATCCCCAAATTCTCTTTTGAGTTCTTCCCCCCGAAGTCACCAGCTGGTCTCACCGCGCTCGTAACTACGGCAGTCGAACTCGAGATCTTTGACCCGACATTCGTCAGCATTACTTACGGGGCCGGTGGGTCCACCCAAGATCGGACCCTCGGCGCAATCGAAACCTTGACGACTTCGCTCAATACACCCATAGCCGGGCACCTCACTTGCGTAGGTCAGACAAAAGAGCACACCCACGAGGTGCTTGATGGGTATGTAAGTCGGGGTGTTCGTCAAGTGGTCGCCTTGCGTGGCGACCCATCAGACGACACCGGGGTCGCTGCTAACGGATTTAGCACCGCCCGCGAACTTGTGGCCGCAATACGGCAGCGGCCCGATGGCGACCTGTTCCACGTGTCGGTGGCTGCGTACCCAGAAGTGCACCCCAAAGCCGCCTCCGCCGGGGCGGACCTCGACAGCTTGGTCGCCAAGATTGATGCGGGTGCCGACCGGGCAATCACGCAGTTCTTTTTTGACACCGACGCGTTCCTACGCTTTCGAGATCGCGTGGATTTGGCCGGCATTTCCGTTCCGTTGGTGCCAGGAATAATGCCGATCCACAATGTTGTTGGAGCGTTGAATTTTTCGACCCGTGTTGGAACGTCAATCCCTTCCTGGTTGCCACCTCTTTTCGAAGGACTCGATGACAATCCTGCCGTTCGCCAATCCGTGGCCACTGCGGTAGCGCTCGAGCAATGCGATCGACTAGTGCGAGAGGGCGTCACCGACCTGCACTTTTACGTCATGAACCAGGCGAACTTGACCGCCGGCGTCTGCCGAGTTCTGCAGTTCCGACACGCTGAAGATGAGGCCGTAGTATGAATACCTCACAAGACCGACTCCGGCAAGCAATCAATGACCGGATTGTGATTATCGATGGAGCCATGGGCACAAGCATCCAGGCTCAGCCATTGACGGAAAAGGACTTCCGGACCGAAGCGCTGCTTGATCACGAGATCGAACTGTTTGGCAACAATGACCTCCTGTCAATCAGTCGGCCTGATGTCGTGCGCGGAATCCACGATGACTTCATTGCCGCTGGTGCTGACATCATCTCGACCAACACTTTTAACGCGACCGCAATTTCTCAATCTGACTACGGCACTAGTCACCTGGTTGCTGACATCAACGAGTCGGCCGCCCGAATAGCGCGCGACGCGGTAGATGCCGCACGCTCACGAGACGGCCGCGACCGTTGGGTTGCCGGGGCGCTCGGCCCTACTAACCACACGGCCAGCATGTCGCCCGATGTCAACGATCCTGGGTTCCGGGCGGTCACCTTTGAACAATTACGCCAGGCCTATGGCGAGTCGATTCATGCGCTAGTTCAAGGCGGTGTCGACCTGATTTTGGTGGAGACCATCTTTGACACACTCAATGCTAAGGCGGCCCTATTCGCGCTGACCGAGTACCGCGAGGAGCACGAAATTGACCTTCCCGTAATTGTCTCGGGCACCACCACCGACCTCAGCGGACGCATGCTGTCGGGTCAAACGATCGAAGCATTTTGGTATTCAATCCGGCACGCCAAGCCTTTGGCTGTCGGGCTGAACTGTGCATTTGGTGCTGCTGAGCTTCGGGGGCCGTTGAACGAACTAGCCCGCGTCGCCGATATCCCGGTGAGTTGCCACCCGAACGCTGGATTACCCAATGATCTGGGCGACTACGACCAGACTGCCCAAGAGATGGCCGGTATTTTGTCGAGCTTTTCTGATCGCGGAATGCTCAACCTTGTGGGGGGCTGTTGCGGTACGACACCTGAACACATCCGGGTCATTGCGGAAACCATGGCAGGCCGTAGCCCCCGGGTTATCCCCACACCGCTGGTTGCAACTCGTCTGGCTGGACTCGAACCAATGGTTATCGACGAGACCAGTCTTCTCGCCAACATTGGGGAGCGAACCAATGTCACCGGCTCGGCCCGGTTCGCCGAGCTGATCCTTGGTGGCGAATACGAGACTGCCATTTCGGTAGCTCGCGATCAGGTCGACAACGGCGCGCAGATTGTCGACGTCAACATGGACGAAGGCATGCTCGACTCCGAAGCTGCCATGGTTCGTTTTCTGCACATGATCGCGGCCGAACCCGATATCAGTCGGGTGCCGATCATGATCGACTCCTCAAAATGGTCGATTATCGAAGCCGGACTGCAGTGTGTGCAAGGAAAATCCATCGTCAACTCGATCAGCCTGAAAGAAGGCGAAGAAGTCTTCTTAGCCCAGGCCCGTCTAGCGCAACGCTACGGGGCGGCCGTGGTAGTTATGGCGTTCGACGAAACCGGCCAAGCCGACACCTTCGAGAAAAAGATTTCTATCTGCGAGCGGGCGTACGGCCTGCTCACCGAGACCGTAGGCATTGCTCCCGAAGACATCATTTTCGACCCGAACATCTTTGCGGTAGCGACAGGAATCGAAGAACACGCCGAGTACGGACTGGCGTTCCTGGAAGCCACCGAAGCAATTACGAAACGCCTGCCCCATGCGCGGGTCTCGGGCGGTCTCAGCAACCTGTCCTTTTCGTTCCGCGGCAACAATGCGCTACGCGAAGCAATGCACGCGGTGTTTCTATACCACGCCATACAACGTGGCATGGGACTGGCGATTGTTAACGCCGGGCGCATGCCGAACTACGACGACGTACCAGCCGACCTGCGTGAGCGTATTGAAGACGTGCTATTCAACCGGCGAGACGACGCAACCGATCGTCTCATTGAGGTGGCAGCGAGCGCCCAGTCGTCCGCGAAAGCGGCGGCTAATGACATGAGTTGGCGCGAACTATCGGTGCAAGAACGCATCGTGCACGCCTTGGTACACGGAATCGACGAATTCGTGGTGGCTGATGCTGAGGAGGCTCGCCAACAGTACGACAGGTCGCTGCACGTTATCGAAGGTCCATTGATGGACGGGATGAATGTGGTCGGCGACCTATTCGGGGCCGGAAAGATGTTTCTTCCCCAGGTAGTCAAGAGCGCGCGGGTCATGAAGAAAGCGGTCGCTCACCTGGAACCATTTATGGAAGCCGAAGGCGGCAAGGGGCGCTCGGCGGGCCGCGTTGTAATGGCTACCGCCAAAGGCGATGTACATGACATTGGCAAAAACATCGTCGGGGTAGTCCTGCGTTGCAATAACTACGAGGTAATCGACCTCGGCGTGATGGTCCCTCCTGCCACGATTCTGCGCGAAGCCATCGAGGTTGAAGCCGACATTATTGGCGTCTCAGGACTGATCACCCCAAGCCTGGAAGAAATGGTTCGCGTCGCAACGGACATGCAGTCCGAAGGATTCAATATTCCGCTGCTCATCGGTGGAGCCACGACGAGCAAGATCCACACTGCAGTGAAAATCGCGCCCAACTATGGTGCCGCAACTGTTTATGTGCCCGATGCCTCGCGTGCCGTTGGCGTTGTCGGGAAACTGCTGGGCGAAAATAGTGATCAATACAAGCAAACAATCGCTGACGAGTATGAGGCGGCTCGCGTCGAACGGGCCGCGGCCGCCCGGCCCACTGCCGTCGTGACTCTGGCGGAAGCCAGAGCGAACAAACCCGTCATTGACTGGGCTAACTACGTGCCCCCGGAACCATCATTCGTTGGGGCCTCCTTGCTCGAACCATTGTCGCTGGCGACGGTGGCGGAGTACATCGACTGGACCCCGTTCTTTCGGACGTGGGACCTCGTGGGCAGTTACCCAAAGATCTTGTCTGATGGGGTGGTCGGTGGTGCCGCCACCGAACTGTTTGATGATGCTCGTCGCATGCTCGACAAGATTCTTGCCGAGGAGTGGATCGAGGCTCGTGGTCTTGTCGGTTTTTGGCCAGCGGCATCGATCGGTGACGATATTGAGCTCTACGCCGACGACGCACGAACTTCAACTGTGGGTCGGATCCACACGCTCCGACAGCAAGTTGCCCATGCCGGCAATCGACCTAACTACGCACTGTCGGATTTCGTCGCCCCTATCGAGGAGTCCGGGGTGAAGGACTATTTGGGGGCATTCGTTGTGACCGCCGGCGGGACCAAGGAACGATGTGCTGCCTTCGAAGCTGCCGACGATGACTACCGATCGATCATGCTGAAGGCTTTGGCCGACCGGTTTGCTGAAGCAAGTGCCGAATACGTTCACCATCGAGTGCGCACCGCATTATGGGGGTATTCCGACTCTGAATGGGCGAGTGAAGACCTTATCCGCGAGCGCTATCAAGGTATCCGCCCGGCCCCGGGCTACCCAGCGTGTCCTGATCACACCGAGAAGGGCACCATCTTCGCACTGCTCGAAACGGAGCGTCGACTGGGTGTCACCCTTACCGAGTCCTTTGCCATGTATCCAGCAGCGTCGGTAAGCGGGTTGTATTTCTCGCACCCTGAAAGCCGGTACTTCGGTGTTCGCAAGGTGCTTGAAGATCAGCTCGAAGATTACGCAGAGCGTAAAGGCATCAGCGTGGAGCAAGCGCGTAAATGGCTTTCCCCCGTCCTGGTCGACTAGCCGATCCCCAAACCCTCCCCAAACCCTCCCCAAACCCTTGCGTTCTCGGTGTAGGAGCACTGCGGTACGCAGTGCTCCTACACCGAGAACGAGAAAAAGTGGGTTGGGGGGTCGAGCGATTAGGGTTTATGTATGGATTCGGCATCGAGGCTTTCGCCGACGGTAATTGTGGCCCGAAAGGTGCAGCCCGGTTGCGAGGCCGCGTTTGAGGCATGGATGACCCGCCTGTTGTCCGCGGCCCACGCTTCCCCTGGCCACATTGGTGCTGATTTGCAGCGACCCGATGCGATCCATCCCGACGAGTGGGTAGTGGTTTACCGGTTTGTAGATGCCGTGAGCCGACAGGCATGGCTTGATTCTCCGCAACGACATGATCTTATGGACGAGGCCAAACACCTGGTGCGCGGCGAACCCCGCCAGCAAGTGTTAGCGACCGCTGGTCCCGGCCAGGAGGTTCGGGCACTGTCGTCCGCTCGCGTTTCGCCGGGTCGCGAGACCGAATACTTCGCGCTGCACCACGAGATCGAACATGCCATGCGGAGCTTCGAAGGGTTTATCAATGTTGAGATATTTGCCGCTGTGCCTGGCGTGCAGGACGAGGTTGTCACGGTATTGACGTTCACAGATCAGGCCAGCCTCGAGGGTTGGCTCGAGTCTCCTGTCCGGCGCCGCCAGATCGAACGCCTCGATGCGCTCACCGAGACCGGTCGTACCTTGTCTGTTGTTGGCGGTTTCGGGGGCTGGTTTGAACATGTCGATGGGGCCGAGCCCAAACGTTGGAAGCAAGCGGTAGTTGTGCTGATAGCGCTATTTCCAACCGTGGTGCTACTCAACTATCTGAGCGCGTGGGCGCTACCTGACCTGGCCATGATTCCGGCAACGTTTGTCGGCAACGTCGTCGGCATATCGCTGTTGACCTGGGTGTTGATGCCACCGTTAACTCGCCGTCTTAGCGGATGGCTCAGCCACTAAGACCATCAGGCTCGTTACCTAATTCTCGACGACTAGCTGCCCTCCCATGTCGCAGGCCTGGGGACACTTGTGATCAGCTACTCGCTTTTGAGTGCATGCGTTAGTGCGGATTCGAGTGTCGGATGCTCGAACTGGTACCCCGACATCGCCAACTGGTCTGGCATTGCTCGGGTGCTCGTAAAGAGCAATGCATCGGCCAACTCGCGTCCGATTACGAGTCGGGGTCCAAATTTTGGAACCGGCACGATGGAGGGACGGTGGAGAACCTGGCCCAACGTTTTACTGAACTCACGATTGGTTGTCGGCTCTGGAGCAGTGAGGTTCACTGGGCCATGGACACGATTTTCCAGCAGCCATATGATCGCCGCCACCTCGTCGGCGAGGCTGATCCAACTCATGTATTGCTCACCATTGCCGAAGCGCCCACCAAGGCCAAGCCGAAACAACGGCAGCATCTTGTTGAGGCCACCACTTTTGCGATCTAAGACAAAGCCGGTGCGCATGTGGGTTACCGCTATACCCGCGGCTGATGCCGCTTCAGTACTGGCCTCCCACTCCACACAAACGGTGGCCAAGAAATCTGATCCAGCATGATCACTTTCGGTGAGTTCCTGTTGGCCACGGTCCCCGTAGTAGCCGACTGCCGACGCGCTGAGCAGCACGCTCGGCGGTCGCTCAAGCTGAGCGAGTGTCGTAGCCAGCAACTTTGTTCCATCAACGCGGCTGCGAAGGATCCGGTCTTTTTGCGCGGTGCTCCACCGTTTGTTTCCTACGCCCTCACCCGCCAAATGGACGACTGCATCGAGGCCTTCGAGAGCGGCCTTGTCGATCGTCCCTGCGGCAGGGTCCCATTGAATGCCCGGCCCACTGCCCCGGACAATGCCGACCGGCGAGTGGCCCATTTGCTCCAGTTTATGCATCAGGGCTGAACCAATGAATCCGGTCGAACCGGTGACTGCGATACGCATGGCTATCTTTCCTCGCTGGTGGGTGGTCCGAGAAGGTCCCAACGGTTTCCCGCAATATCGACGAACACCACGACTTGTCCGGACGTTTCGGCCCGAGGCTGACCAAGGAATTCGACACCTGCGGCGGTCATTCGGCCGTACGTCTCGGAGAAGTCCTCGACAATGATAGTGACCAGATCAAGGCAATTCAACACTGAATCTTGTCACGTATCACGTGCTCACACCTGCCGATCTGGATTCCGTGCCAACTCCGAGAAGGCGTACGCAGACATATACTTTGCCGGGGAACCGCCGACTGGACTCCGGCGGAGTGAACGAGGACATATTGGTCAATTTGGTTGTTTAACCCGACTTGCAGTCCGGGCTAGTCGTCGCTCGCGACAATGTGGTCCGAAACCTTGGAATTGGCCTCAATTGTGCGGGAAACCGTGCACGATTTGTCATGGGAATGTTGTACGGCACTGGCTACCCGGTCGCGAGCTTTATCACCATCGGGGCCGTCTGGGAACGTGAGATCAAAAGTGAGGCTGAGGTTCTTGAGAACGTTGCCGGTGTCATCCTTGTGGTAGTCGGCTCCGGCAACAACATCAAAACTGACAGGTTCGGCGCGTCGACTGGTCATGATGTCAACATCGATTGACGAGCAGCCGGCAAGGGCTGCCAACAACAAGTCCACGGGACTAAAGACATCCTCGGCTGTGCCGAGACGCAGCTTTACGCCATCAGCATTGGTGGCCACATAGACACCAAGGGATTCGCGGGTAAGGGCAATGGTACGAGGCGTGTTGCTGTTCATGGCCAAAGCATGCCACGGCGCAGCGGGCTATGGAGAAATGGTTGTCAGATCAGCCCGACAACGAGTGCTGTTTGAGCAAGGTGATACGTAATGTGCACCGCGATTCGACCCCCGGGCGCCGGGCTCACGAACTTGCCCCATCCAAGCAAGGAGTCCGAGGCGAAGAAAAAGGCGGCACCGATTGCCAAAAACCAAAGGCCGGCGGCGAACGCAAAAATGACCATGGCGGACAGCACGGCAAAGTACGCGATAACGGTTAGCAACAGCTTGCCGGGAACAGCGGCCAGGATTCTGCGTCCGTAGAACCCGAACGCTAGGAGAACTGCGCCAACTCCGATCATTGCTAACGACGCGGTTTCGGCTTGACTAGCTAGACCAACGATGTAAGCAAGATGTGCAAACAAAAAGGCGCTCAGCCCGGTAATGAATGCGTTGAATTTCGGCAATAGGGCGATGTCGCCAACCAACGAGAAGCACAGTCCAGCAAAAAACCACCAGCGCATGGAATCCGAGAACGGGTCGATGGCCTGAACCAACGAAATCAGCAGGACGAGCGTGAGCGGCTTGGTAATCACCTCGGCTTTGCCGTTGTCGCGGCCAACGACGATCCAATCGGCCAGGGCAACGACTCCGGTCAGGACCAGCAACACGATGGCAAGAGTGTTCATCGGAAAACTATGGTGGCTAGATCACCGGACAGCCAAATTGGTCTGTGTTGCTATGGGCGGCCGGTAAATGCTCTGCGGGGTCCGTGGGCAGTTCACAGCAATTTCTGACGAAGCGCTGATACACCTGGCACACTGTTGTTCGCTAGGAGTTCACGTGTCCCAACAATTTGTCTTTTTGTTTGCCATCGTCGCCATCTTTGTTTTGGTGTTTGGCCTGTATTTTCCACGACATCGACGTCGTGACATGCTGGTGGCGTATCTCGGACTCGGCATTGGCGTGCTATCAGTGACCGAAGTGCTTGGCTCAGCTGAAGTAAGCGCCGGACTCGGACTCGGACTTTTTGGTGTCTTATCAATCATCAGATTGCGATCCGCTGAGCTTGGTCATCAAGAGGTTGCCTACTACTTCGCGGCCCTCAGTCTTGGCCTACTGGGAGGCATCCGCACGATTGAAGAATGGCTTGCTCCTGGGTTAATGGTTGCTGTGTTGGCCGGATTGTATATTGGCGATCACCCGCGGCTATTTTCTCGTTATCGTCGCCAGAACATCACACTCGATCAGGCTTACACCGACGAGCAACTCCTAAAGGATCGTCTGGAAGCGTTGCTTGGGGCCGAAGTGCACCATGTCAATATTCGGCGCACCGACTTCGTTCGCGACACCACGAGTGTCGAGGTCAGCTATCAAATAGGCGCCGTACCGCAAGCTTCCCCTGACGAGTAGCTCACGTTATAGTTGCCTATATGTTTGAGTCGATCTCGTTGCGCAAAATTTTGCTGACGTTGGTAACGAAGCAGACAACTTAAAACCCGTTCTTAAAACCAATTATCAACGGACGGCGTTGGGGTTGGGCAACGAACCGGCGGAATCAAGTATTACGCCAGTACTTCCACCGCATGCCCAGTCGGACGTAGCTTATTTTCGAAGCAACATGGTTAGTCGCGCCTAACATGACGTCTATGGCTTATGAGACCCCCGAATATCACCCGGCCTTCGAAGAATATTGCGAAACAATTTACGAGCTTGCCGAAGACGACGTCAATGTTATTCAGGCTCGTATGGCCGAACGGCTGGAGGTGTCTCGTCCCGCCGTTTCGGAAATGGTTCGGCGACTCGAACGTGAAGGGCTTATAGCCATAGACGGAAGTGCTATCAGCTTGACCGCTGATGGTCTAAATCTTGCCACCACGGTGGTTCGACGTCATCGGTTGGCCGAGGTATTTCTCACCGAAGTACTCGGCTTGTCATGGGCCGATGCCCATCATGAAGCGGGCAAATGGGAACATGTCATTTCGCCGGTGGTCGAAGACGCACTCGTGAGGGTTCTCGACGATCCTGTCACTTGTCCGCATGGCAACCCTATTCCAGGGTCGGGTTACCAGACTCCGGCGTCGTCGCAGGTACTTTCCGCGCTAAGTGCTGGAGCGACGTTCGTCGTCGAGCGCATTACCGAAGAACTCGAGTTTCGGCCCGGCATGCTCGATTACCTTGAATCAGCGTGCATCATCCCGGGGAATTCGGGGACTGTTACGGCCTTGTCGCCTGATGGTACGGCCACCATTGACATTGAGGGACAAACCGTGGGAGTCGGAGAATTTGCCGCCACCCGCATATTGGTAAACGCCACGTAACCGCAGTCAGTCGGACGGTGGCTATGGGGCCGGAAATGCCACGGTGGGTTGGCCGCGGTATTCGAGAGTGACGAGGTCATCGTGAGTAAACACTTGCCCGGGACCAATGCGAACCCGGACCGTGTTGTGATCGGTGGTGTCGACCAACAGCACTGTGTCGTGGCCGTAGTACTCGACGAGCGCAATCCGGTGTGGCCCACCGTGAGAAGCGTGAAGTTGCTCGGGGCGCACGGCCACATGAACATCTCCGCTCGCAGGATTGCTTAACGCAATGGTGCCAAACCCGGTAGTAGCAGACGCGCCACGAGCGACACCGGGGATGAGATTGACATCGCCAACAAAAGAGGCAACCCACGGTGAGGCAGGCGCCCGGTACAACTCGTGCGGAGTAGCGACCTGTTCGATCCTGCCCTCATGCATCACCGCGACCTGATCACCGACAACGAACGCTTCGTCTTGATCATGGGTAACGAAAACACTGGTAATGCCGAGTTCGTGCAAGAGGGCGTGAACTTCGGTGCGGATCGCCACCCGGAGTGTGGTGTCCAGGTTGGAGAACGGCTCGTCGAGCAATAACACCGATGGGCGTGGTGCCAAGGCTCGGGCTAAAGCAACCCGCTGCTTTTGACCGCCTGACAATGTGGACGGCGAGCGATCGCCAAATCCGGACAGGCCGACCATGTCCAATGTTTGGTCGATGTGTTGGGCGCCCTCGCCGTGGAGCCCATAGCCGACATTCTTCGCCACGGACATATGCGGGAAGAGGGCCCAGTCCTGAAAGACAAGACCTACACCTCGTTTCTCGGGAGCCACAAACTGGCCCGGGCCAGCAACTACCTGATCGCCGATTGTTACTTTGCCCTGATCGGGGGATTCGAGGCCCGCCAAAATGCGCAAAAGCGTGGTCTTGCCACACCCAGAAGGGCCAAGTAGAGAGAAGATCTCGCCAGCACCAATGGTGAGGGAAACATCGCGCAAAACGAGGCTCTCATCGAAGGTCTTTTCGATGTGCTCAGCATTTACCGGCCGAGCCTGGTGGGCGGAAACCATGGGGGCAAGCGTACTGATGGAACGCGATGTCGTCGCTCCTTCCAAAGGTATTTAGGAAAACACCGCATTTAAAAAGTAATGGGTTTTAGGAAGACACCAGATTTTAGGAAGACACTGCCAATTTCGGTGCGATGCTTTTTATAGCTGTCAATGTTCAGCCGGGTGGAGTTCGCTGAAGCGATCGATTTTACGCAGTTTGGGGAAGAAGACGGCCCAGAGGCCAACGACAGCCAGCGTGCCGACCCCGCCTATCATGATGGCACCGACCAGTCCAAAAAGACTGCCGGTGACACCCGATTCGAATGCACCCAGTTCGTTCGAAGCGCCTATGAAGACATTCTCTGTGGCCAGCACACGACCCCGCATATTGTCCGGCGTTGCTAGTGGAACGATGGTGGACCGGATGAACACGCTGACGGCATCGGCACCGCTAAGTACCAGCAGAGCAATGAAGGCCACAGCGAAGGATCGGGTAAGGCCTAGTACTAACGTCGCCGCGCCAAAGAGGGCCACCATGGTCAGGAGTTTGTGGCCGACATGTCGAGAAAGCGGGCGAGCGGCCAAGGCGATCGATACCACTGCCGCACCAATGCCAGTGGCTGCACGAAGCCAGCCAAGGCCAATGGCCCCAACCCCCAACCGTTCTTCAGCAATTGCGGGGAGGAGGGCAACGGCACCGCCAAACAGGACGGCAAATAGGTCGAGTGAAATAGCGCCAAACAAGACAGGGGTTCGGCGAATAAATGTGAGCCCCTCCGATGCGTCGCGTAGCGCTGACCGTAAGCCCCGAGCGCTGGTAAGTCGAGCGACTTCTGATGCCGGCACAAACGTCAAGGTGATAGCAGCCACGACGAGTAATACCGCGGAAAACAAGTAGGGCGCAGGCTCGCTAGCCACGAACAAGAACCCGGCAACTACCGGTCCAACGATGACCCCGACCTGGAAGGTACCGGAACTCAGCGCCACGACTCGGGTGATCAGTGCTCGGGGGGAAAGATCGACCGGCAAAGCGCGTATGGCCGGACCACTGAGTGCTCGGGCAGCACCGAAGACTACCACCAGGCAATAAATGGGCCACAGACGAGGTTGGTCGCTTCCCGCGTAGGCCCAAAGTCCAAAGGCAACCGCAGCGGACGCGGCCAACCCAATGGCCGAAACAATCCGGCGGTCATGTCGATCAGCGATTGATCCGGTGATTGGTGAGAGAAGAGCAGTAGGCAGGAATTCGGCCAACCCCAGGAAGCCCAGATCGAGTTCGCTATGGCTGATATCCCAGACTTGTTTTCCCAGGATGGTGGTCATGCTCAGGGTGGCGATTGTGATCAGGAGTTTTGCGCCCAGTAGCAGCCACACCCCTCGCGGGATGACTGGCGTTGGAGCGAGTGGGGTGTCGTCGTTGGTCACGTCGTCTGCCGCCATTGCTTAAGCATGGCGCTTACCGCATCGAGTTGTTTAATCGTGGACATATGTCCGAGTCACAATTGCCTTCATGCCAGTGCTAGTCAGCAATCGTGAGGCGTGTCCAACCCCTAAGGGCATTGATCATCCACACCTCGTCTGCGTGGCGTAGATCATCGACCGATATGGACTGCTCGACAATACGTTTTTGATGGAGAAGTTCCGAGCGGAAAACGCCGGGAAGGAGGCCACTGGTCGAAGGAGGCGTCAAGAATTTGTCCTTTGCCAGGATGACAATGTTGCCAATCGTGGTCTCGGTGATTTCATCGTTACTGTTACGCAGGATGACATCGAGGGCACCTGGATGCCGCTCCCGTGCCTCCCTGAAAACGTCACGAATCGTAGTCTTGTGGCCCCGGAAGACCGGATCGGGACAGGTCGGGTGAACGTCGATTGGTACAGCCCAAGTATCAGCGGACTTAGCAAATGCTTCCGTGGTGACGGAAAACGAACCGTCGGAATGAAGCGTGAGACGGATTCGACGCAGTGTGGTGAACGTTAGCGTTCGAAGGTGTCGGCCAATCGCGTTAATGTCGCATACGAAGCCAAATCGCCGGGCCGAATTGGCGAGTCGGTCCATGTGGCGGTGCAGGAGAAAAATGCCGGTGGTCGGACTGAATCGCATAGTTTCAATGAGGTCAAATTGGCCGGGTGCTGATTGGAGAACTCGGGCCTTGACCTGCGTTTCTTCCCATTCGGCTGTCGGATCCGAATCCCAAATTATTCCGCCCCCGACACCGTAGGTAGCTGTTCGGGCGAGTCGATCGACCCACGCGGTGCGAATTGCCACATTGAACTCGGCTGGGCCATCTGGGCTCATCACACCCGCTGCGCCGCAATACACGCCACGAGGTTCGGGCTCAAGTTCGGCGATGAGTTCAGTCGTCCGCACCTTGGGGGCGCCGGTTATTGAAGCAGCCGGAAAACAGGCGTCGAAAATTTCCGCCACGCTTGCGTCTGTGGTCGCCGTAACAGTGGATGTCATTTGGTGGACGGTGGGGTAGCTCTCAATTGCGTGAATGGTCGGGACAGAAACGGTTCCGATTTTGGCGATCCGACCAAAATCGTTTCGCATCATGTCGACAATCATCGTGTTCTCCGCCTGATCCTTCGGGCTAGTTGCCAAGTCGTGCAATAAGCCACGATCGGTGTTGGGGTCGTCATCTCTGGGGCGAGTTCCCTTCATCGGCTTCGACGAAATAGTTGCCGCTCCGTTGCTCGGGTGATACGTGAAGAACAGTTCTGGGGATGCTGAACACATGGCCACGTCGCCCATGTCGAGGTACACACAATGATCGGCGCCTTGTGAACGGCTCATGGAACGAAATAGCGCCAGCGGGTCGCCGGTGAAATGACCCTGGAGTTGGTGGGTGAGGTTGACCTGGTACGTATCGCCACGAGCGATGTGGTGCTTGATATCGCGAACGCTGGCCTCGTAGGTTTGTTGATCAACCGTTGGGTTCCACCCTGACGCAGTGAATTGGCTTCCGTCATCACCGGGGTCGGGTTCGGCGTCGGCAAACAAGCCAAAGGCGAGCAGCGGCTGTTCGGAGTTTGAGCGAGTGACCAGGGCCGGATCGAACGCAGGGGCGGCGCCGTAGCTCACAACCCCGACGGCCCAAAGTCCGCCTTGAACCATGGCTTCGACCTGTTGCAAAGCAGAGCGTACGTGGTCGAGTTGCCAGGCGGTAATGGTGGCGACTGGGTTGGTAAAGCTCAACCATTGCCGGTTACCGGACGCGTCAACGAGTGAGGCCAGGGCTCGCTTGACACTGAGTTTGGGAGCGAGGTCGGTTGTCTTCGTAGATTTATGGTGCATCGGGTGGGGTCAGAGGAATTGCCGAGTGGTTCATGGGTTCGTCTGTGGATGTGCACTCTAGGTAGCCCGGACTGTAACCACCTCGTGGCTCAGGTTGGCGCTCGTTGACAGGCGCGCGATACTCATGCCATGCGTTCCGTGGACAAAGGTCGGAAAGGTAGCTTATGGCCGACCAATTATTGACCGACCCGGGTGGCGAAGCGCTGGCTATCGATATCGGCGGTTCGAAGATCGCCGTAGCCTTGGTCGACAACCTCGGAAGGCTCACCAACCATCAACAAGTTGCGACCCCCCAGGGGACGTCTGACCAAGTTTGGGCGGCAATCGCAGATCTCGTCTCCGGTGATGACTTTACGGGCGCACGGGGAATTGGTGTGTGCTCAGCCGGTCCGATCAACAGTCACGACGGAACCGTCAGCCCACTAAATATCGGGTCGTGGAGCGAGTTCCCGTTAGCAGATCAGTTGCGGAGTTTGACAGGTCTGGAGGTTTTGCTAGTTGGTGATGGGATAGCGGCAGCGGTAGGCGAACACTGGCTTGGGGCAGCCAGCGATGTCAACGATGCGGTGGTAGTGGTCGTTTCTACCGGTGTTGGTGGTGGAGTCATATCGCAAGGCAAAATTGTTACAGGGCGCACAGGAAACGCGGCGCACTTAGGTCATGTCGTGGTCGATTTCAATGGGACGAGTTGTGTCTGCGGTGGTCGGGGGTGTGCGGAAATGTACGCCAGTGGCCGGGCCATGGTCAGCAACGCCCTTGCCGATGGTTGGGATGGCGGCACGACACGCGACGGAGTTGCATTGTTCGAGGCTGTTCGTCAGGGAAATGTGGCGGCGACGAATGCGGTGCACACCGGAGCGAAGGCCACCGCGGCTGTGATCGCTTCGACCGGAGCGGCATTTGATTTGCGGGTGGCAGTGTTAGGCGGTGGTGTCCTCCAGGCGGCCGACGTTTTTGTCCCATTGGTCCGCCAGTACGTGACGACCTACGCCACTATGGACTTTTTGGCGGGGATGTCGACGCGAGCAGCCGATCTTGGTAATCATGCGGGATTGATCGGGGCGGCGCGGCTGGTTTTTCAGCCAGAGCTATTGTGATTTGCCGATGCGCTTAAGGTTTTCGTTTGTTGCCTGGTTGTCCTTATTTGTGGTGGCGGTCGTCGTTGCCGCGTGCACAACGGCCAGCATTCCTGGGTCGGAAAATGTTGAAGATGTCGTCGAGGCGGAACCGACGGAACGGGCGACCCCCACGCTCGATGATGGTGCTCAGGACGCACTAGACGAAACCACGACCGAGCCAATTGAGGTGCAATGGTTCGTTGGTGTCGGTTTCAGTTCCACGCAAACACAAGAGGAACGAGTGCAGGTGTTGGTCGACGGCTATAACCAACGCCAAGACGCGGTTGAATTGGTCGTTACGTTCGCGGCAATTGGCGAGGCAAACGCCCACCTAGCGGAACGTGTGGCCGAGGGAAACGCCCCGGACATTGTCGGTCCAATGGGTCGTTCCAGTGCTTATGCGATAGGGAGCGAGTTTCTTGCCCTGGATGAATTTATTGTGGCGGAGAGTTTCGACCAACAAATGTTCAGTGAGGTTCTCCTTACTTCACTGCGTGATGCGGAGGGTTCGTTGAGAGGTCTCCCGTTCTCGGTTTACCCCTCGGCAATCTTTGTGAACACGGAACTATTCGACGCGGCTGGTCTTCCTTACCCTCCGACCGAGTACGCGCCCAATGGCACCGCGATTTATGGGCCGGGAACGTCCTATGAGGGGTTATGGGACTTTGCCAAACTCGTCGAAATTGGCTCGTTGCTAACGTTAGATTCGGATGGTCGCACGGCGGCTGATGCCGGGTTTGACAAGGACGACACGGTCCAATGGGGATATAGCAATCAGTGGACTGAGCAACCGGGAATGCTGGGGGCATCCTTTGGTGCCGCTGAACTTGAACGAGTAAACGACTCAACTGTCGTGCCGTCTTCTTGGGGCGAGGCCTTGCGCTGGCATCAGCAAGCGATTCACACCATCGGCTTTGTGCCCGATGGGGCTGAAGAACTCGCCGCTCCGCTGGGAGGGAACGCGTTCGCATCCGGGCGTTTAGCCATGGCAAACACCCAACTTTGGTATGTATGTTGCATTGACGATGGCACGTTCTGGGATCTCGGGGTCGTGCCAACTTCCGATGGGACCTCCCGGTCGCCTGTTCGTATAGAGAGCCTCCACATTCACGCCGAAACGGCCAATCCTGAAGCCGCCTTCCAGGTTCTGGTCGAACTCGAAACGACGTTGGCGGCCGACCTCGCCGACATCTATGCGGCGATGCCCGCTCAGGTCGACCTACAAGACAGGTATCTGGAGCAACTGGATGGCCGCTATTCGCAAACAGTTAATTGGGATGTCATGTCAGCCGGTTTGGAATACTCAGCCATTCGAAACTGGACCACCGATACAGCGATGTTTGCGGCGGAAACGGCTCGAATCAACCAGCTGAGAGCCCTGGTCAAGAATGATCCCAATGTGATCATCGATGAAGCAATTTTGGAGCTAGAGACCGACCTAGAAGTCTTGTGGCTAGCGGCAAAATAGCCTCGGCAAAAGCAGAAAGGTCCCGTCAGCGTTAGCGGACGGGACCTTTCGCTTGCGATGGCTAACCGCTGCCCCCAGGGTTAGTCACCGAGAAATGGCTGAGGAAGAAACCAAGAGCCGTGGTTACAGGCCGTGGTCGCCGGCAAGAACCCAACGTCCGGGCTCGGTTTCGGGGGCGACATACCCTTCAGTTGGGTTCACAATAAGTGCCGTAACCATGCCGAACATGCCGGTCTCGCGTTCGACGTGGGTAAGGATGTGACAATGCCATACCCAGGTTCCGGGGTCGGCCGCATAGAAGATCGCCGAATACCGTTCTCCGGGAGCAATGTTTACTGTGTCGGCCCAGAACGGCTGATCGAGAGGAATGCCGTCCTTGGCGTACATCAGTTGTGGGAACTGGTGCAGGTGCATTGGGTGTGAGCCCAAACCCTCGTTGTAATACGTAATGTTGACCCAGTCGCCCTGGTTCAAGACGTAGGGTTCAGTGGCGGGGAAGCCCTTGCCGTTGAGTGTCAGGCCAATCTCGCCAGCGTCGTTGATGACCATCGGGATGTCCCGGGCAATCTCAAGGTCCGCAGGAATGGTTACGCCCGACACCGTCATGCCACGCGGTATGGGGTGGTCTCCAATGCGGAACACACCAAACATGCCGTTCGCTACCTGCATCTGGCCGTGATGATGCGGGTGATACATACCGACTGCGGTGTGAGTAGCTTCGAAAGCGTAGGTGTAATCGTCTCCAAGATCAACGATGATTTGTGGTGCAGGTACGACGCCGTTGTACGCCCAGGCATCAACAATCTCGCCGGGTTTAACTTCCCACGGAACAATTTCGGCTGTGAGTTCAAAACGCTTGGTTCCGTCTGCAAGAATCTCTGGTTCGAGTATGACAGCCCGAGCTGCAAATCATGAAGGTTATAATCGGTTGAGACTCCAATTACTGGAGGGACGGTTGTCCGATGGAAGATCCCCACCTACTGGTTACAGAAGTGATTCGCACTTTTGTGTAGAACTGCTATCGTCCCACCTTTCAAGTCGGTCCGGGTAAAGTCAGTCCGGGGGACCGGCAATACCTGGGGGTTTAATGACAGTTGTTGATGCTGCGCCGGTTACTACCGGTGCAGACACTGTTTCTGTTGCGTCACTCGCGTACCAATGGGCTTTTAGCGCGCCCGAACAACTTGCCATGCGTGAGAAGGACTTTGGGATTTGGAAGGAATACAACTGGGCCGACACTTGGGAACTTGTCGAACTAGCGGCCCATGGACTATTGGCTCTCGGTATTGAGGCGGGCGACCGGGTTTCCATCCATTCTGAAGATCGTCCCGAGTGGGTAATTCTCGACCTGGCCACTGTCGCTATTCGCGGTGTCACGGTTGGCCTGTACCCGACTAACCCCACTGCCGAAGTCCAGTACATGTTGGCCGACTGCGGAGCTACCGTACATTTCGCCGAAGACCAGGAACAGTACGACAAGGTGCTTGGTGCCGATCAGTCTGTGTTGACTGGTGTGAGCAAGATCTTGTTCGTCGAACCGCGGGGTATGGCCGAATACAACGATGATCGTTTGCTTTTGTGGGATTCGTTCCTCGAAATTGGTCGCACCCATCGAGACGCAAACCGTGGTGCTGTGGCCCAGCGTATGGCAGATGCTCAGAGCGACGATGTCATGACCTTGGTCTATACGTCGGGCACTACCGGGCCGCCCAAGGGTGCCATGTTGACCAACGCCAATACTGCGTTCTGTATCGACACGATCGTCAGCGAATCAGTTCGTATGCCTGATGGGGTATCACCCAACGCAACCGACAGTGTGCTGACGTACTTGCCGCTGTGTCATGTGGCCGAACGAATTTTTTCGACGTGGACGTTGGTTGGGGCCGGCGCATCGTTAAATTTCGCCGAATCAATTGAGACGGTTCCCGGCAATCTGCGCGAGATTCAGCCGACCCTATTCTTTGCGGTGCCCCGCATTTGGGAACGTATGCACGCCAGTGTGCATATCAGTGGCGCTGATGCCAGTCGCTTTAAGAAACTGTTCTTTACCGGGGCCATGAGTATGGCAAAAGTCATCGGTGCGGAGAAGGTCGCCAACGGCGGCAGTCACACAATGAAGAGTCGGGTGCTATATGCCATTGGCTACCCCCTGGTGTTTCGGGCCTTGAAAGAGCGAATTGGTATGCGTCGCTGCCGTTTTGCTGGTTCGGGTGCGGCGCCGATTGCGCCTGAGGTTCTTGAGTTCTTCACTGGTATTGGCGTTCCCGTCCATGAGCTGTATGGAATGACGGAGAATTCGGCCATCGCAACGAGCAACTTTGCCGGCCGCGTGAAACTAGGAACGGTCGGCGAGCCCTATTCGAATTGCCCGGTGCGTATCGACGAAGGCACCGGTGAGATCCAGACCAAGCATGGCGGTAATTTCAAGGGTTATTGGAATCTGCCAGAGAAGACGGCGGAAACATTCACCGATGATGGATGGTTACGCACGGGCGACGTCGGTGAGTGGGTTGATGGCACGCATCTCAAGATTATCGACCGCATGAAAGACGTCATCATCACCTCGGGCGGGAAGAATATTTCACCATCCGAAATCGAAAATAGTCTTAAGGCGTCACCGTTCGTCAAAGAAGCGATGGTCATTGGCGATGGACGCAAATATATCAGCGCTCTGGTTGGCATCGAACTCGAAACAGTCGGCAGTTGGGCAGTCCGACAGAAAATTCCTTACACCACCTACCGAGATCTCTCCGAAAAGCCCGAGGTCATCGAGCTGATACAGGGTGTGGTCGACAAGACAAATGCCAAGTTTGCGAGTGTCGAGCAGATCAAGAAATACAAGATGATTCCCAAAGAGCTAGACCATGAGGATGGCGAATTGACCGCGACGCAAAAACTTAAGCGCAGCGCCATGCTCGAACGCTTTGGTGACCTCGTGGAGTCGTTGTACTAATGGGAGCGAATGTCCTCACTTCATGGATGCCCGCCCAAGTGCGCAGCAATCTCACGCTGCTCTTCTTGGTCGGACTGGGTATCCCCACCGCCATCTTCTTGGCCCTGCAGCTTGGCAACAACCCAGCTTTGTTCTTTCAGACGCTTATGAAGTCGTTGGGCCTTGGCTCGGTCTACGCCATCATTGCCCTCGGTTTCGTCTTGATCTTCAAGGCAACCCAAACCATCAACTTTGCCCAGGGCGGAATGGCTGCCGCCGGTGCGTTGTTTGTGTCGTTTGCGGTGGCCGACGAGAACATTCCGTTTACGACCATTCATAATCCTCTCATCGATATCAACCCCACTTGGTTGGGGTGGGGCCTGAGCGTGTTGGTGGCCTTGTCCTTCGCCGCTTTGATGGGCTTGATCATTGAACGAGTTGTGCTTCGGCCCATGATCGGCGAACCGCTGTTCTCGGTTGCCGTTATCACTTTGGGTCTGGAAATTGTCCTTCGTGTCTTCAATGCTGATGCGACTCGGGTTGACATCCGTCAGGTGAATGCCCCATGGGGGGCGGGCGGATTCGATGTTGGTGGCGCCCTCATAAACTGGGCCTACATTGCTGCCATGATCACCGCTGGAGCCGCATTCGTTGCGGTGTTTTTCTTTTACCGGTCTCGCATGGGCATCTCCATGCGAGCGGTCGCCTACGACCAAGAAGCGGCCATGGCCCAAGGTATTAACGTTGGTCGCGTCTTTGCGATTGCGTGGGGCGCGGGAGCGGTACTTGCGGCCATTGGTGGTCTGTTTGCGACCGGTCCGCCTGTTGGTTACTCCGGTGGCGTTGATGAAACCACAGCCAACATTGCGTTTCGGGCCTTGCCCGCCGTGATTTTGGGAGGGCTCGATTCGGCCACAGGAGCGCTGTTGGGTGGTCTTACGATTGGCCTTATTGAGATCTTTGCCGGTCAATACGCAGCGGGCGAGGTCGGCCTACTCGGCGCCGGTTACCCGCTGATTATCCCCTACGTTGTCATGATGATTGGTCTGGTTATTCGGCCCTATGGCATGTTCGGCACACCGGAAATACGGAGGGTCTGATCATGCGGAGTCGACCAAATCTTTACACGACCTACTCGCAAGAGTCGCAAATGCTTCCCACTTGGACCCAAAAGATGTTCATGGGTCTATTTCTGTTCACCCTGTTCGTCTTACCGTTCGACTTTCCATTCTTTAGTGGTGGTGTTCCTGGTCTCGAGGGTGTGCCACTAATTGGCAAGGCGTTTGGTGACGGCTTGCCATTGGCCCGGTTCCTTGGTGATAGTGACTGGATACGGCCAATGACCGGCGTGATGGTGTTGGTCGTAGCGGCACTTGGTCTCAATATTTTGAGCGGTGTTGCTGGGCAGGTATCTCTAGGACACGCCTTCTTTATGGGTGTCGGGGCCTGCACCGCTGTCTTTTTGGGCGGCACTGCAGGCAGTAGTACCTATGGCCATGGGCTACCCATTTGGATTTGGCTTCCGGGTGCTGGCGTGATGGCGGCGCTTGTTGGTATTGCCGTTTCTCCGGTGGCCGTGAAACTACGAGGGTTGTACCTTGCCATTGTTACGTTGGGTTTAGTCTTCGTCGGTATCCACTTCTCCAACACCACATGGGGCCGAAAGATTGCTGGTGCCCCCGGTCTGGGGCGAAAGTTCCCCAAGCTTGATATCCGGATTTGGAAAGAAGAAACGCCATTCGTCAACCTGTCCGATGATGGCCATTGGTTATGGTTCGACGTCACCGACTCGCAGAAGCGGTATTTGCTTTTCCTCACTATCACCATCGTCGCCGTGGTCGTAGCCAAGAATATCTTGCGCACTCGAACCGGTCGAGCCCTTCAAGCTATTCGCGATCGTGACATTGCCGCCGAGGTCATGGGCGTTCCGGAGTTCAAATACAAACTTATTGCCTTCGCTATCTCTTCGTTCTTTGCCGGCATTGCCGGAGCAATGTTCTCGGCGTTGAGCGGGCAAATTTTGGCCACCGAGTTTGGACTAACCCTTTCGGTCGAGTTCATTGCCATCTTGTTGATCGGTGGGGCGGGTACCACCTCGGGCATGGTCATCGGCTCTTTCTTTGTGGTGATGATTCCGCAGTTCGTTGAGGAAGTAACCAAATGGCTTTCCGATAACGAGGGCGGTGTTACTGGGGCGATTTCCGATGTCGTATTGACGAGTCCTGACGGCGACTTTGGCGTCATTGCCACTGGCACCCAGGCCCCCGGTTGGCAGCTAAATGTGTTCGACTGGAACATCGTGCTGTTTGGCGTCTTGATCATTGTTTTCTTGATCGGCGAACCCATGGGCCTCTATGGTGTATGGGTTCGCGTGCGCAACTACTGGAAACGATGGCCCTTTAGCTACTAGACCTATAGCTACCAAGCCCAGCAACATCGGGCGAAACTTTCTCGACTGTTTCAGCGTTGTCCCTACGGGGGTGAAATAGTCACCCAAGATCTTTGGCACCGCCGGTGCCTCAGAAATCAACCGACTTTTCCTGGAGGAAATAATAATGAGACGACTTCGATGGCTTACAGCCATGCTGTTAGCGTTTGCTATGTTGGCTGCTGCGTGCGGTAGCGACAGTAGCGATGACGCTGCGGCACCCGCCGATGAACCAGCTCCCGCCGAGGAGCCTGCTGCGGCTGAAGAGCCTGCTGCGGCTGAAGAGCCTGCTGCGGCTGAAGAGCCTGCTGCGGAGCCCGCTGAGGTAGAAGAGGTGGAAATTGTCACTGGTATCGGTGTCGATGCCGAGAACATGATCATCCGAGTTGGTATGAACGCCGACCTTACGGGTGCCTTCGCCGCCCTCACCACCAAGATTGTTGATGGTCAATTGGCCTTCTGGGAAGACGTCAACGCTAACGGCGGTATCCAAGGCTGGACCATCGAACCTGTTGTTATCGACAACGGCTACGACGTTCCAACCCATCTCGAAAACTGGGATGTCTTCTCCGGTGACGGAGACGAATCTGTTGTCATGTTGACGAACTCCACCGGCTCGCCGCACACCGCAGCGATCGCTGAAGATGCCGTCGACAAGGGAATGGCCATAATCCCACTGTCCTGGTACTCAGGCTGGGCCGATCCTGAAATTGGCGCCAACGTCTTTGAGGTACAGACCAACTACTGTGTCGAAGCCATCAACGCGGTTACGTATCTCTCTGAGACCTATGGCAACAAGATCGCTATTGCCACTTTCCCCGGTGACTACGGCGAAGACGGTGCCCTTGGCGCCAAGCTTGCTGCTGAGGCCCTCGGTCTCGAAATTGTGTATGACGGCCAAGCGGCCGTTATTCCTGGGGCCGATCAGACGCCGGTAATCACCGGTATTGCTACCTCAGGTGCCGACTTCACGTGGATTACCGTCAGCCCATCGATTGCTGCTGGACTCATCGGTGGCGCCGCAGGGGCTGGTTACACCGGTCAGTGGAGTGGTAACTCACCAAGCTACAACCCCGCGTTGCTCAACACCCCGCTAGCCGGAATCTACGACACCTCGTACACCCACTCGACGTACACGGCCCTTTACGGCACCAACGACGAGCCAGGTATGCAGCACATGGTGGCAACGATGGAAGCACTCCGTCCCGATGCACCGTTCGATGATGTTTACATCATCAGCTGGATTGAAGGTCTTATTGCCTCACAGGCAATCGAGCACGCCATCAACAGTGGCGATATCACTCGTGCCGGCATAACCGCTGCCATGAACGATATCGAAGCCGATCTACAGGGCCTGGCTCCCAACCAGAGCTGGTCAGGTGAACCGAACGACAACGTGGTTCGCGAAAGCTACCTGTACGACATCACTTCGGCCGACTACACCCCAGGGGCCACGGTCACAACTGAGGGAGCCAGCAACGGCTTCTCGACAATTGAAGGACCGTACTCCTCACCGACGGCCGAAGCTTGGGTCTATGAGCCATGCTTCAAGCCTTCCTGAGTAAGTATCTAAGCAAGTAACTAAGTAATCAGTTGAACTGAGGGTGAGGTAGCTTCGGCCGCCTCACCCTCAGGTTCTGCTCCCGTAAACCCTCGATTGTCCCAAGGGGATTTGTGCTCGAAGTTACCAACCTAGAAGTCGTCTACAACGAGGTAATACTCGTATTGCGCGGCCTATCTATTGAAGTTCCTGATGGCCAAATTGTGGCACTGCTTGGTGCTAACGGCGCGGGCAAGACCACCACTTTGCGCTCCATCAGCGGGTTGCTCGATGTGCACAATGGCAACATCACCAAGGGGTCGATCACCTTCAACGGTGTCGACCTATCGGGAACCAAACCGGCCGGCATTGTTCATGCCGGCATCACGCAGGTTATGGAAGGGCGTCGAGTATTCGCCGAAATGACCGTGCACGAAAATCTTATCTGCGGCGGCGTGACCGTCAAAGACAAGGCCAAGACCAAGGCGTCTTATGACCGGGTCATGGAACTCTTCCCTCGTTTGCAAGAGCGACGCACCCAAGTCGCGGGCTACATGTCCGGTGGCGAACAGCAGATGCTGGCCATTGGTCGTGCCATGATGGCCGATCCCAAACTTCTAATTCTCGATGAACCTTCGCTCGGCCTCGCTCCCATGTTGGTAGAGCAAATTCGTGACATCATTGTCGACATCAACAAGAGCGGTACGAGCGTGCTGCTTATCGAACAAAATGCCATGATGGCGCTCTCTATTGCTGACTACGGCTACATCATGGAGAACGGCAAAGTCGTGATGGACGGCACGCCGGACAAACTCCTAGCTGACGACGACGTCAAAGAGTTCTATCTGGGTCTGCACAGCGACGGAGGCGGCGCCAAGAAGTCGTTCCGCGATGTTAAACACTACAAACGACGCAAAAGGTGGCTGTCATGACCGACGGATCCTCACCGGTTCAGCCGCTGCTAGAGGTCGAAGACATTACGTTGCGCTTCGGTGGCGTCACTGCCATCAACGGTGCATCATTCAACGTCAACCCGGGCGAACTATTTGCCATCATCGGGCCCAACGGTGCCGGCAAGACCTCAATTTTCAACACCATCAGTCAGGTGTATCGCCCGCAAGAAGGCGACATTCGGTGGAAGGGCGAGTCCATCATGGGCCAGCGCCCCGACCATATTGCTCGTCTTGGCATTGCCCGCACCTTCCAGAACATTGAGCTTTTCCCGCAGATGAACGTCATCGACAACCTGCTCACCGGCCGCCACATACGTATGGAAAAGTCTTGGCTCGCCGGCGCCATGTGGGTGGGCGGTGCAAAGAAAGAAGAAATTGCCAATCGCCGCAAGGTCGAGGACATCATCGATTTCCTCGAGATCGAACAATGGCGTAAGCATCCCGTTGCCTTGTTGCCCTACGGCTATCAAAAGCGAGTAGAACTGGGCCGTGCCCTAGCCATGGAACCCGAACTACTGTTGCTCGACGAACCCGTGGCGGGCATGAACCTCGAAGAAACCGAAGACATGGCTCGGTTTATTCTCGATATTCAGCGCGAGTTAGGTATCGCTATAGTCCTCGTCGAACACGACATGGGTCTGGTCATGGACATTGCCGACCGCGTCATGGTGCTCGACTTCGGCCAGCAGATTGCTATCGGCCTTCCGAGTGAGATCCAGGAAGACCCGGCCGTTATCGCCGCCTATCTGGGCTCGGAATTCGCCGTTTAACGACTCGGCACTGCGTACGTGACGCTGGCCGTCGCCACCGGTTTGCTCTCGTCGGGACTCACGTAGATCATCACCGTAATTTGGGTCATGCGCCCGAACTTGTTGACGGTGGCTTCGGCAATGAGATCGCCACCAATTGCCGGTCGCAGGAACGTGACATGTAAGTCCCAGGTGACTGCCATAGGGACGATGCCGGCGTGGGTAAACACTGCTACCCAAGCGGCCAGGTCACTGAGTTGCATGATGGTGGGGCCACTGATGTAGCCGCCCGGCCGCAACCCGCACAGCTCATAGGGTGTAACGCAACGAGCAAACCCCTGATGGACTCGTTCGGTGGTCGCACTGGCGCCCATTTCTGATTTGACGTACTCGTCGATCTCCTTGGCGCTAACGGCACTGGGTAGATGATCGGAGCCCATAAAGTCAGCGGAGCTTGGAGAAGCGCTCGATGTCTTTGATGGCTCCGGCCGCCACGAGGAGGTCGCCCTCACTGGGGACGGTGTCGGCGGTGGCATAGGTAAACGTTCCATCAACGGGTTTGATGGCCACGACGGTGACACCAAATTTGGCGCGGATTTCGCTATCGGAAAGTGAGCGGTCGACCAGGCAGTCGGGTGCTTCGACCTCAGCCAGCACGAATCCGTCGTCAAGCTCAAAATAGTCGACCACATGGTTGGCTACAATACGCGCCACACGTTCGCCCATCTGTTTTTCGGGCTGCACAACATGGTGGGCGCCGACCCGTTCGAGAATATGACGATGTTCGTCACTGATGGCTTTGGCCCAAATGTTCTTGCAGCCTGCATCCCACAAGGCCGCAGTAGCAAGCACACTTGACTCGATGCCAGTGCCAATAGCGACGACGGCAGCATCAAAGTTCTTGGCGCCGAGTTGTTCGAGCACAGTGGCATTAGTGGCATCGGCGACGACCGTGTGGGTGAGCTCGTCGGCCCAAGTGGTAACCAGGTCGCTGTCGGTGTCGATAGCCATGACCTCGATGTCAAGCGTTACCAGTTTTTTCGCGAGGGCGGTGCCGAATCTACCGAGGCCGACGATGAACACTGACTCCGCAGCATGGCGATCGTCACCGCGATGATCGTTTCCCCAGTTACGGAATCCTGACAGTGATGGCATGAGATGCTTACTCCTACTCGACTAACCGACGATGAGATCTTCTTTGGCGTAGTCGTACGCCTTTGGTTCGCGACGCAAGAGTACCGCGGTACCGAACGTGATTGGACCTACGCGGCCAATGAACATAAGGGCGGCAACGGCCAGGCGGCCGATGGTGTCGAGTTGGTTCGTGACACCGGTGCTGAGACCGACGGTGCCGAATGCGGAAGTGGCTTCGAAGAGCAACTGCGCTACCTCGATGTCGTCGTTGATGATCGTCAAGAAAAAGGTGGCAGTTCCCACGGTGCCTAACGCCGCGACTACGAGTGCCAGCGCCTGACGTTGGATAGCGCGTGAGATACGCCGGTCGAACATTGACACCTGAGGGTCTTGTCGGAACTCTGAAATGGTGGCCTTAATGACGACCGCAAACGTAGACGTTTTGATACCACCACCAGTCGAGGCGCTGCTGGCACCCACGACCATCAACAAAATCAGCGCTAACCACGTTCCACCCCGCAAAGCACTGACGTCAAGGGTATGGAAACCGGCGGTTCGGGCCGTGGCTGACTGAAAGAACGATGCCAGGATTTTGGTGGGTGTGCCGTGTGAAGCAAGAGTGGAGTGGTTCGTCCATTCGACCAGCGCGATCATGAGGGTGCCGGCCGCGAGCAAACCCGCCGTAACCGTAAGGGTGACCTTGGTGTGCAATGTCCAGGCATGAGGGTTCCGCCAGCGCTGCCGGATCTCAAACACGACAGGAAACCCGAGCCCACCAATGATGAATGTGAGCGCGATAACGATGTTGATATACCAGTCATCGACGTACCGCTCTAGGCCGCCGTTTATGACGGAGAAGCCCGCGTTGTTGAACGCCGAAACTGAGTGGAAAACCCCAAGATGGATCGAGTGCAGGAGTCGATGGTCGTCCTCAATATGGAACCGAATCGTTAGCAAGATGGCAACCACAAACTCGGTCACCAAGACAAAGGCAACGATGTCGCGAACTAACCTCCGCAACGTGCCGAGGTCGGCCAAACCAATCTCGGCACCTGCGCTCAGACCGGCCCGGACCCCCAATCGGCGATTGAGGATAATGCCGATGAAGCCAGCCAAGGTCATGATTCCCAGGCCGCCAATCTGGATAAGTACCAGGAGGACAAGTTCGCCGAAACGAGACCACTCGGTGCCGGTGTCGACCACGGTCAGGCCGGTGACTGTCACGGCAGAAACAGCCGTAAAAAAGGCATCACCGACACTGATGTCGCCATTGGCGGCAGTCGTCCGGTGACTCACTGGCAAGGACAGTAAAACTGTGCCAAGGCCGATCAAAGAGCCAAAGGCTCCAACAACTAATCCACCCGGATGATGCGAACGCTGCATGGGCAAGAAATCCTAGAGCCTTTTAGTGCGATCTTTGTTATTTGGTAGAAAATCTGCCGAATACTAGATCTGACCGTTCGCTTGGGCGATGAGTTCGTAGGACCGGACCCGAGCAGCATGGTCATGACAAATCGTCACAATGACGACTTCGTCGGCCTCGTACTCGTCGGCCATTTGCTGAATTTCGGCTACTACCTGATCGGGAGTACCGACGGTGAGTGGCTTGGCAGGTCGCCCGGTTTGGATTGCGAGAGGGTCGGGAAGGGCCGCGTCAGTGGGTGTTTCGAACTGGGGTTGAGTAGGTGCCGGGATTGCTCCTCGAAGCCCGCGTCGCCGCCACGCACGAACGCTGGAAGCAAGGTATTCGGCTTCGGTTTTGGTGGCGGCGCAGATCGCTCCAACTGCGAGGCTTACTTTTGGGCTGGGATACTTGGCGCTAGGGGTGTACTGACGGCGATAGCCAATGACCGGTCCAGGTCCACTGCCAGCAAAGAAGTGCGCCCAGCCAAGGGGCAGTCCCAGGTGCGCTGCTATTGACGCACTGTCGGGGCTTGATGAAAGCAACCATATATCGGGAGTGGTGTCGCCCTGGGGGAGCGCGTGCACCATCCGCAGAGGGTGACTGTCGGGAAGGTTGTCATCGAGAAACTCGATTGTCTCAGCGACCTGGGCGGGGTAGTACTCGATTCCAAGCGGCGTACCGCCTCGCGCTAATGCCTGCATGGTCATGTGATCAGAACCCGGCGCACGACCAAGTCCAAGGTCGATACGCCCGGGGTGCAGCGCTTCAAGAACACGGAAGTTCTCGGCCACCTTGTAGGGGCTGTAGTGGGTGAGCATGACTCCAGCGGAACCAACACGAATCGTCTCGGTGGCGGAGGCAATCGCCCCGATCATGATCTCGGGGCTGGAGCCAGCCAAACCTTCCGAGTTGTGGTGTTCGGCTACCCAGAAGCGGTGGTAGCCCAATCGTTCGGCATGTTGGGCCAAATTGATGGTGTTCTGCAGAGCATCACTGGCCGTAGAACCTTCCGACACGGGGGACTGATCGAGCACACTCAACAACATGGCTCAAGTGTGCCTGACGTTCTCCCCGTTTCAGGAATCCGCCAACGACGCGCAATGTACTGCGCTTAACCGCGGGGTTCCTTTAGTGGCGAGTTGCGCTGAGCACCACGAACTTTTTGTTGGAAGCCACGTTGGTGAGATTGCCGAATAGCTGTTTCAGCTTGGCGTGGTATCCCAGATGGCGATTGCCGACAACCAGAAGTTGTCCGCCCGGGCGCAGAACTCGCTTGGCATCGTTGAACATTTGCCAAGCGACCGAATCGTCGGTGGCATGTTGGTCGTGAAAGGGCGGATTGCATACGATTAGGTCGACACTCGCGTCGTCGTACAGCGTCAATGAGTCGCCGACAAAAAACTCGTCATTGCGGCCATCTCCCATGGCGCGACTGACGGTCGCTTGGGCCGATGCGACCGCTAGGTGTGACGAATCCACGTAACTGACCAGACAAGATGGATTGCTGCGCGCTAGCGAGACGCCCACCGCCCCGTTGCCACAACCCAGGTCGATGATCTCCATACCGTCGGTGACCTCGGGCAAATTCTTAAGCAACAATCGGGTGCCGACATCGACCTGGCTCTGAGCGAACACACCCGGCATGGTGACTACTTCGATGTCATCGCCAATTTCGTAGATGGTAGGTGGCACGACTGGCTCGGCCACAAGTGAGGTGTCGAGTTCGGACCGGATGACGCGAGCTTTTTTCTTTGCCAACGAGGTGACCGTTGGGCCAAAGGCCCCCTCGAAAAGGTTGAGCGTTGAGGAGTGGATGTGTTTCACCATGCCGGCACCAATGAGTCGTACGTCGGACCGTAACTTCGGGCGCAGGAGGTGCAGCTGGTACTTGAGAAGCGCAAGAGTCTTGGGAATCTTGATGAGGACTACACCGATATCGTCGGGCAACGGGTCGGTGCTCGCTAATTGGGTAATGTCGGCCGGATCGACGCCATTGGCTTCGAGGTTACGGCGAGTCGCATCCTCAGCCAGAATCGAGTCAGACCAGGAGAAGACCTCATAACCGCTGAGCGCGCAGGTGAGTGCTCCGTGGCTGTCGTTGACGACGACGATGCGGCGTTGTGTCAGGTCGAGGTCGAGTTCATGGATTTCGTCCAGGAGGTATTCGTCGGCGCTGTCCCAGGCCCGCATGTTGATCCGTTCGGGGTAGCGAGCGAGGTTGAAGGTGCCTTGGGCGACATGCATTTGATCCACCCGTTAATCCTACGGCGGCTCCATGCCAGAGCCAGCAGAGAATTGGGTTGTCTTTGTCCGGTCATTTACTGGCAGGCTGTTCCGGTGACCGCCACCGAACTCGACGAAACGACGCGAGCCGAACTCCAAACCAGAACACTTCGAACCTTGATGGTTGGGGTAATCCCGGCGGGATTGGCAACGTCGGCCGGTTTTTCGGCGGCTGCTCTCCTTGGTGAAGAAATCACTGGTAGTAAGGCGTGGGGCGGGTTTGCGGCATCAGCGGCGACCGTGGGTGCGGCGCTGATTACCTTGCCGTTGGCCCGTCACATTGCGAAGAACGGTCGTGGGCCTGGACTGTTAGCCGGTTGGGCTGTGGCAGTTTGTGGTGCGTTGGTAGCTACCTTGGCCGCGCTTACCGGCTTCTATCCACTTCTTCCTCTTGGCATGCTGGGTATTGGAGCGGGCAGCGCGTCTAACCTCAATGCCCGTTACGGTGCCGCTGACCTGGCCACTGATGCCACTCGTGCGAAGTCAATTGGCACCATGATGTGGGCTGTCACCGTTGGTTCAGTGGTAGGGCCAACTGTGGCGCTCGGAGGGGCCGGCACTGTTTCCGAGTGGCTCGGGCTCTCTAAGTACGCCGGACCCTTTGTGGTTTCGGCGCTGTCTTTCGGGCTGGCGTTTGTATGGATTAAGCGCAAACTTCATCCTGACCCGTTGGTGGCAGCCGGTGGGCTCGACTCCCCTGAGACAAAAAAGAAGCCGTTCCGGGACTCTTTCGGTCTCATTTGGCACAACTCGGCGGGCCGGTTGGCTTGCCTGGCAATGGTGGTTGGGCACATGGTGATGGTCGGCGTGATGATCATGACCCCGTTGCACATGAAAGATGGCGACCACGAGGTACGTATTATTGGCTTCGTGATCTCCGTCCACGTCGTGGGCATGTATGCCTTCTCCCCCTTGGTGGGGTGGCTGGTTGACAAGGTTGGGCCGCGCATCATGATCGCCACCGGAGGGGTCATCTTGTTTTCCGGGGCCGAGTTGGCGGCGCATACCGATGCCGAGGATCGCATGGGTGTATTTGTTGGTCTGTTCTTAGTGGGGCTTGGTTGGAGTTTCTGCGTCGTCTCCGGCAGCAGTTTGTTGACCGCTTCCTTCTCGCTCGCCGACCGGGTCAGTGTCCAGGGGGCCGGCGACTTGATGATGGTTGCCTCCGGTGCCGGCGCTGGTCTGAGCGCCGGGGTCATCGCCGATTGGCGTGGCTACCACTCGCTCAGCCACTGGGCGGGCCTAATTGGTTTGGCTCTAAGCGCAGTGGCCGTGGTGTCACTCGTGAATTACCTCCGCCGACCCATTGATCATGGGCACCAATCTGACCGCGAACCAGAAACAGTCGATCAGCCCTGACCCATGGACCCGGTGGGGTTCATCCCTACGCAATAGCAACTCAGGCTGGTAGCGGAGCGTTGTTGTTTAGCGGTTAACCGATTCTGGTGGTTTGTTTGCGGTGGTGGTGGCCCAGATGGTGGGCATTTTTCGTCGTCGTCGGTATTTGTTGCGTTCGGTGCCGCCGAGGTTGACGTTGCGGAGCCGGTTGTGAAACCCGCAC
>Ga0115000_10000249_pt1 | contig 49760 bp, 52 predicted proteins | sample ArcticOcean_MG_C_6_FD_89690 | JGI IMG/M metagenome (GOLD analysis project Ga0115000, IMG submission 89690) | Marine microbial communities from western Arctic Ocean - ArcticOcean_MG_CB8_128 | ecosystem: Environmental > Aquatic > Marine > Oceanic | place: Arctic Ocean: Canada Basin | collected...
ATTTCCTCATTTGCAGGAATTAAAGATATTATAATTTCAAAAACTGGATATACTGGTTCGGGTGGGTTCGAGCTTTATATTCCAAATAATAGTGCTATTGATATATGGGATACTTTATTTGATTCTAAGGAATTTAATTTAAAACCAATAGGACTTGCTGCTAGAGATACTTTGAGAATTGAAATGGGATATTGTTTGTATGGCAATGATATTAATGAAGGAACTTCACCAGAAGAAGCAAATTTAAGATGGATAACTAAAGTTGAAACTAGTTTTATAGGTCATAAAATAATTGAAAATCAAATTAAAAAAGGATCTGATAGAAAGTTAATCGGATTTAAATTAATAGAAAAATCAATTCCAAGAAATGGATATGAAGTATTTAATATCGATAATAAGTTAATTGGCAAGGTAACATCCGGAACATTTTCACCAGTTCTTAAGAAAGGTATTGGTCTAGCATATATAAATTCCGTAAATCTTAAGGATGATTTAATATATATTAAAATTAGAAATAATCTTAGTAAAGCAAAAATTGTAAAAACACCATTTATTTAATTATGGGGAGAGCATTTGAATTTAGAAAAGCAAGGAAAATGAAAAGATGGTCTAATATGGCTAAAACCTTCACAAGAATTGGAAGAGAAATAATAATTGCTGTAAAAGATTCAGGCCCTGATCCTTCATCAAATTCAAAATTAAGAGCAATAATTCAAAATGCAAAGGCTGCTAATATGCCAAAAGATAATATTGAAAGAGCAATTAAAAAAGCTTCTGAAACTAGCACTGAAAACTTTAAGGAAGTTTTATTAGAAGGTTATGCCCCTTTTGGTATTGCAATGCTTATAGAAACTGCTACCGATAACAATAATAGAACTGTAGCTAACATAAGAAGTTACTTTAACAAGTGTGATGGAAGTCTTGCTACTTCGGGATCTGTTGATTTCCTATTTAATCATTTGTGTTTTTTTCAGATAAAAGATGATAGTTTAAATGTTGAAGAACTTGAACTTGAATTAATAGATTTTGGAGTAATTGATTTGAATAAATCCGAAAACGAAATAAGTATTACTGCTAAATTTGAGAACTTTGGATCTATTCAAAAAGAGTTAGAAAGAAGAGGGTTTGAAATTAAATCTAGTGAATTTGAAAGAGAGGCTATAACTTTAAAAGATCTCAAAAGGGAGGAAAGAGTTAAGGTTGAAAAATTATTAGCTTTAGTTGATGAAGATGAAGATGTTCAAAATGTTTATCATAATATGAAATCTCAAAATTAAATTTTATTTCTAGATAATACATCGCTAACCGTTTTTTCCAGTTTTAAAAAATCAGTCTTGATGTTTCCAGTAGGAAAAAACTTCTTATTAATCATTACCTGTTTTCTTTTATAATCAAAAGAAACCATAAGAATTGGAAGGTTAGCTTTCAAAGCAATATAATAGAATCCTGTTTTCCATTTTTTTACTTTTTTACGAGTACCTTCAGGAGCAATTGCAAGAATTTTAATTTTATTCAAATGAAAAAGATTAACAACTGAGTCTACTAAATTTGTTTTTTCACCCCTATCAACAGGGATACCACCAAGAAACCTAAAAAAAAATGCTGAGAATGGATTAAACAATTCTTTTTTACCAATAAATTTTATTTTAACACCCGAATATGTTCGAATTAAAACAGCTATTATTAAATCAAAATAGCTTGAATGAGGAACAACAGCGATTATATATTTTTCGTCTTCTGGAAAAGATCCGATAAATTCCCATCTAATGACTTTGTTTAAAAAAAACTTAGCTAAGGTTTTAATCATTTGATAAGTTAAATTTTTTAGCTTTCATAAGGTCTTCAGGAGTATCTATGGATATACCATGGAATGATGTGCTTATCATTCTAATTTTTTTTGAGTTTTCAATAATTCTAATTCCTTCAAGACTTTCAATTATCTCTAGTTTTGATCTTTCTAGTTTTGAGAAATCAATTAAAGCATTTCTAGTAAATGCGTAAACACCGATATGGCGATTGAAATCGTCAATTTTCTCAGAACCATATGGAATGGGTAATCTAGAAAAATAAATAGCATCATTATGATGGTCAACAATAACCTTAACATTGTTAGGGTTAATTATTTCATCAAAATTTTTAAACTTAGTCATAAGTGAGGCGATTTGAACATCTTTATCATTAAAAGAGTTAATTAAATCACTTACAGCTTCGTTGTTTATAAATGGTTCATCACCTTGAAGATTAACTACAATATCATATTCGATATTAATTGCTGCTTCAGCTATTCTATCAGTCCCAGAGGGATGGTCACTTAAAGATTTAAAGGTTAAGCCACCTTCATCTATAATAATATCTAAAACCTCATCATTTGCACTAACAACATAAACTTCATCAAAAAGTTTAGTTTCTAGAGCAGCTCTATAAGTTTTAAGTATAATTGGGATTCCATTAATTTTTTTTACTAATTTATTAGGAAACCTTTTAGATTCGAGTCTTGCAGGGATTAAAGCTATAGTTTTCATTTAAAATATTTTTCTAATATAATTCATTTATATATTGTTTCACGAAAAAAAAAAAATTGTAGATTTGTTAGAATCAAAAATTGTCAAGATGAATAAGAAACGTGGATTAGAATTCTTTTTATGGTTGCTATCAATATTTTTTGCTACACAAATATACAGCTCTATTAATGGACCTATAAAATTCAACCAAGTTAAAAATGAGAGATATACTCAAGTAATAGATAGATTAAAGGATATAAGAAATGCTCAAATTGCTCACAAAGATGTTAGAGGATTTTACGCAAACAACTTTGATAGTCTAGTTAGTTTTATTGATACTGGAATTTTTACACTAATAGAAAAAAGAGACTCTTCTTATCTTGAATATGACAGAACGTATAGAATTGATATGTTAAAAGAAGTTGAAATTGTAGATACACTTGGATTTGTATCTGTAAAAGATTCTCTGTTTGGTGAAAATGAATTATATAAAATGATGGCAAAAGTTCCTATTGATGGAACAGATTCTCAGTTTTCAATCAAATCAGATGTAATTGATAAAAATGGATATGCAGTTCATGTATTTGAAGTAAAAGTGAAAAAAAATATTATTCTTTTTGATCAAAATAAAGATTTATTAGATCAAGAGAATAAGGTTATTTCAGTCGATGGAGTTAATGGTCCTGATCTTGTTTTAGGGTCTATGTCTGAGGTAAGCACAAGTGGAAACTGGCCTACATTTTTTGATGCAAAAAACAAAGAGTAAAATAAGTAAAACATTTGTATATCAATTTGAATCTCACTTTCACATTGAATCTTCAACTGATAATATCACATTAGATTTCTCTGACCATAAATACTTAGCAAAGTCTTCTAATTTTATTTCTGATTTAAAAATAGAATCAATTGAAATTGTTCATTTAAAATCTCACCCCTCTATAGTTCCTTCATTATATTTTGATGATAATATCAAATCTAAATATTTGATTACTAATACGCTTTCATCAAAGAATATTTTGACTGATTCATCCAATGACAACAAACTAAAGATAGTATATTCAATTAGTAAAGAATTAAATGAATTTATAAATAAGAACAAGCTAGATCACTCAGATAAAAATTATTTCACCTATTTATATGACTTCCTTACTGAAAAAGTTAAAAAAACAAAAGGATTATCCTTTTTTGTAAATTTAAACAACAAGTCATTTGATGTAATAATTTTTAATGGTAAGGAATTTATTTTCTTTAATTCATTTGAAATAAATAATGAAAATGAATTTTTATATTATCTTTTCTTTGTTCTAAAGAACTATGAGGGTTCAATTGAAAATGATAAAATTATATTTTTAGGTAAATTTGAAGCATTTAATGATTATTATAGTATTGCATCAAAATACTCAAAAATTGAATTTATTGAAGATGATAATAATATACAAGTACTCCATGACTCACCATTCTTTTCAATTATAAATGAGAATAATATCAGGGATTAAAAAAAGTATAATTATTAAAGCACCCAAAAACCTACCTGTTAGTGTTAGACCAACTACAGATAAGGTCAAGGAATCCCTGTTTAATATTATTTTAAATAAATTTAATTTCAATGAAATAAGTGTATTAGACCTGTTTTCTGGAACAGGTAATGTTTCATATGAATTCGCATCCAGAGGGTGCCCTAATTTATTATCAATTGATAATAATCATAAGTGTATTAAATTTATCAATAAAACTGCTTCTGAACTTGAATTGAATATCAATACAAAAAAAATTGATTATAAAGTTTTTTTAAAAAAAAACAAAAAAAAGTTTGATATAATATTTGCTGACCCCCCTTATGATTTTACAATTAGACAATATCTAGAAATCAGCGAGTTAATTAAAGAGAATGAAATTCTTTCAGATATAGGAGAATTAATAATTGAACATAGTTCAAATATTAATTTAACTGATAACTTTAAAAATATTGATGAAAGAAAATATGGTTCATCCGTATTAAGTTTTATAAAAAAAGCAAGCCTGTAAGCCGGATTCTGTCGAGTCTTACCATTTATCTAGATGTAACATTACTATTACATTCGTACCGCCTACCCTTCTACATAAAACGAGCAATTTTAAAATGTAGATATACTTGGCGTTTCACCATGCAGAGTTTACAAGATTCCACTACAGCATTACCTGTACATACTTTCTGTTGCACTATTCCTATCTAAAAATAGATGACGGGTGTTACCCGCTGCATTGCTCTCTGGTGTCCGGACTTTCCTCTGAAAAATCAGCGATAAGACGGCTTGCAAAGCAAATATAGTGTTTGTTGATAATTTTATTAAAAAAAAAATATCATTTGATTAATAATTTTTATCAATCTTTATATTTGTTAATAATGAATAACTCCTCCATTTCATCAGCATCCGAGTATAGACCTAAAGTGTTTAGTGATATGATTGGACAAGATGCAATTGTAAAAACACTTTCTAATGCTATAAAGAATGATAATATTCCTCAAGCATTACTTTTTTGTGGTCCTAGGGGTGTGGGCAAAACTTCATGTGCAAGAATACTAGCAAAAACAATTAATGATTTAAAAGAAAATTTTGAATATAATATTTTTGAACTAGATGCAGCTTCAAATAACTCTGTAGAGGATATAAGAAGTATTACTGATCAGATAAGAATACCTCCTCAGATTGGAAAGTATAAAGTATATATAATTGATGAAGTTCATATGCTGTCAAATGCAGCATTTAATGCATTCTTAAAATCATTAGAGGAACCTCCTAAACATGTTGTATTTATTCTTGCTACAACAGAAAAAAATAAAATTATTCCTACAATATTATCTAGATGTCAAATTTATGACTTTAAGAAAGTTGATATAGGATCTATCACAAAGCTTTTGGCTAGTATTTGTAAAGACAAAAAAATTAAGTTTGATGAAAATTCATTATCGTTAATTGCTCAAAAATCTGATGGCTCCATAAGAGATTCTCTTTCAATGTTTGACAGATTAGTTAGCTTTACTGATTCTAATCTAACTATAGATGAAGTAACTACTAATCTTAATGTTTTAGATTATGAAACATATTTCAAGTTATCAACTTTAATTATAAGCAAAGATATACCAGGAATTTTAACTATATATAACGATATATTTATTCGCGGATTCGATGATATAAATCTTTTAAATGGTTTATCCCAACATCTAAGAGAAATACTTATTTCTAAGCTGGGTTCTTCAGATAAATTATCTAATTTAAAAAATGAACTAAACTTAAAATATATAGAGCATGCAAAAGAATTCTCTGATGAAAATTTAATTTTAATGATTGAAATCATTAATGACTCATTGATAAATTATCAAAAAATTAATGACAAAAGAATTCATACTGAACTTTGCTTAATGAGATTAGCTTCGATAGAAAGCGTTAAAAAAAAAAATCTTTAATTAAGACAACAGACCTTAAAACTCTAAATAAAGATGAAAATCAAGAAATAGAAGTCACAGAGGTTAAAACAGAACAAAAATTATTTACTTCACCTAATTCAAAGGGCGTCTCATCTCTTTCCTTAGCAAGTATAAATTTCATAAAATCTACAAAAGATAAAAATGAATATAAGGAGGATGATCTACCGTCAGATAGTTTTACAGAAAATGATTTCTTAGTAGTTTGGAAAAAATTCTGTGATCTAGAAAAAAATAAAGGAAATAATAATATTCTTTCTTTATTAAATATGAATAATCCACAAATTATTGATAATACTATAATAATATCTACGATCAATAAGATGAATTTTAAAGAAGTTAAAGAATATAAGAATACAATTCAAACATATATATCAAAAGAATTGAATAATTATTCAATCTTGGTAGAGGTTAAATTATCAGAAGAAGTTACTAAAAAGCCATATATTGATAATAAGGAGAAGCTAGAAATAATAATAAAAAATAATAAAGATATAGGTAAGTTAATTGATGAATTTAAATTAAGAATTTAGTTTATTGCCATTATTTTCATAAAATATTTCATTGATCATACCATCTACAAGACCTACTTTAGGTACAAATATTTTATTACAGTCAACAGATTCCATAGTTGTTATGAATATTTTCAAAGCAGGAATAATTACATCTGCTCTATCTGGATTTAAATCAAATCTCACCATTCTTTCTTGATAATTATACTTAGTTAAGTTATTATATAAATCTTTTAATGAAAGATAAGAGATGGGTTTACCAATCTTTGAACCTGTCATAGATTGAATTTTGTTAATATTCCCTCCTGTAGCAAAAAATTTAATCTTATCCTGATCATCTAAGCATGAATTTAACCAAGATTTAATATCAATAAATATTCTTTCATCAACTAGGTTATTAAGAAGTCTAACAGTCCCTATTTTAAAAGATTTAGATTTCTTTTTTACACCTTTTCTTAAAATTGAGAACTCCGTACTTCCTCCGCCGACATCTACATATAAAAAAGTTCTATTGAATTCAATTTTTTCAAGAGAATTACCCATTGAAATAATTTTTGCTTCCTTAAGACCTGAAATAAGATTAATTTTCAAGCCTGTAGTTTTTTTGATTTCTAATATTACTTCTTTATAATTTTTAGACTCTCTTAAAGCTGAGGTGGCATAAATTTGGTAATCTTCGACTTCATGTACATTCATTATATATTTAAATGAAAGAATAGCATTTGAAAGTTTATGAATTTTAGAGTTGGATATTAAACCATCTTTAAATGAATCTTCTCCAAGTCTAATTGGTAATCTTAAATACGAATTTTTTTGAAAAATATATTTTTCTCCTGAAGGAATAACATAACATATAAGCATTCGTACAGCATTAGACCCAATATCAATAGCAGCAATTCTTTTCAAATCAATTTAAGGTATTTTTAAAATAAGAGTAAGTATCCCACTGTGATCTATTTTTCTTATGTAAATTATTTGCATATTTATTTTGGGATAAATCATTAATTATTCTAGTTTTTACATTATCGTTATTACTTATCTCTAGTGTATCCAGTATTTGATTTTTAAGATCCTCTTGATAAATAGGACATGCTACCTCAACACGTTTTTCAATATTTCTAGTCATTAAATCTGCAGAAGATATATACACTTTTTTGTCACCGCCATTTTCAAAAACATAAACTCTAGAATGTTCAAGATATTTATCTACAACACTTTTGATAACAATGTTATCACTAAAACCAATTTTATTTGGAACCAAACAACATATACCTCTAACTAATAGGGTTATTTTAACACCCGATATACTTGCTTCATAGAGTTTATCTACAAACTTATAACTAGTAAAACTATTCAACTTTAAAATTATATTTCCTTTTAAGCCTTTTTTTACATTTAAAATCTCATTATCAATAAGTTCAAATAATTTTTTAGAAGTCTGGTGAGGTGAAACAATTAAATGTTTATAATCATGGATTTTATAGTTTGCTTTAAGAAAAGAAAATACTTTATGAACTTCTTTTAAAATTTTTTGATTAGATGTGAATAATGTGAAGTCTGAGTAAATTTTAGCTGTAGATTCATTAAAATTACCAGTACTAATAAATCCATAATATCTTTTTTTATTCCCTTTAAACCTCTCAATTAAGCATATTTTAGAATGAACTTTTAAACCTTTAACACCAAAAATTAAATCAACTCCAGAAGCCTTAAGTTGCTGTGAAACCTTTATGTTGTTTTCTTCATCAAATCTAGCTTGAAGTTCAATTTGAACTAAAACTTTTTTACCATTTTTTGCTGCATTTATAAGAGAACTAATAACATTAGATTTTTCTGAAAGCCTATATAGTGTTATTTTAATGGACTTAACACTAGGGTCTATTGCTGATTGTCTTAAAACAGATACTAAGTAAGAGAACGAATGATAAGGTGTGTACATTAAGTAATCTCTAATTAACATTTGATCCAAAAGATTTGATTCTATCTTAAAACCTTTAATGTCTAAAGGTTTTTCCTTGGGGTACAATAAATCTGATCTTTGTAAATCAGGAAAATTCATGTAGTCACTTCTATGATGATATTTACCACCAGGAATTAAACTATCATATGATGTGATTTTTATCTTCTTAATTAAATACGCTAGGGTTGGACTAGAAATACTTTTATCATAAACAAGTCTAACTGGATTACTTATTTTTCTCTTATTAACATATTCTTGAATTTTTTTAACGTAACTCTTAGACAAATCTATATCATCAATATCAAACTCAGCACTTCTAGTGATTTTTAACATGTGTGCCTCAATATGTGAATAATTAAGAAAACTAAAAATAATCTCTAGATGATATCTAATTATATCATCAATAAGCATGATGTATTGTTTATTATCTTTTTTAGGAAGGACAACAAATCTAGTTATATCCCTAGGTATCTCTAATAAAGCATAAATATTGGTATTATCTACTAGCTTTATATTTGTTATTAGAAAAGCCTTATTGTCTTTAAAGTCATGAAGTTTATTATTTGATAATATAACAGTAACTAATGCAGGACTAATTTTTCTAATAAAATAATCCTTTAAAAATTCTTTATGAGATTCAAATACTTCTTTTTCATTAATAAAAACAATGTTTTCTTTTTTTAATGATTTTTCAATTGAATCTAAAATTAATGAGCTTTCTGATTGAAGATTAATAACTTTAAACGTTATCTCATCAAGAAGTTTTTTAGCCGCAATGTTGTCTTTATTATTTTTTGTAGTTGTTTTTGTGTCAGCTATTCTTTTGACAGTTGCATACCTAACTTGAAAGAATTCATCTAAATTATTAGAAAAAATACCTATAAACCTTAATCTTTCAAGAATAGGAACATCTTTATTAGATGCCTCTTGGAGAACTCTTGCATTGAAATCTAGCCAACTTAGCTCTCTATTTATATATCTAGATTCCACTTTTTAAATTATTTGTATAAGAAATTGGTTTTAATTTTAAAATATCAGACCAACTATTAGAATCAAATTTCATAGAGAACCACCTTGCCGTTGGTAAATTTAAAATTTTATTTACGGAAAAATAATTTGAAATATCAGTATATGCAGGATTATGTCCAACTAAAACAACCTCTGAATACTTATTTTCAATCTTTTTAATAAAGTCGAATACTTCATTATGATTAAATGTATATAAGTCTTCACTAAGTTTGATTTTATTATAATTTATGGATAAATCTCTAGATAAAATTAAACATGTATGTATAGCCCTATTAGCAGTACTTGAAAAGATTATATCAGAATAAATAAATTGATCCTTTGATAACTTGGCTACTTTTTTAATTTTCTCAATTCCAACTTTGTTTAATGGCCTATCTATATCTTCTAAAATAGAATCCCATGAAGATTTTGAGTGTCTTAGAAAAGTTATGGTTTTCATTAAGGTGACAATATATTATGTTCCCATTTACCCTCTCTTAAATTAGAAATTACTCTATTGTGAAGTCTATTTTCTCTTCCCTGCCAAAATTCTATTTCTTGAACAACTAATTCTATTCCACCCCAATGATTAGGCCTATTTAAGTTTGAATTTTTATTTTCATTTAAAAATTTATCATATTTGATTAATAAATCTTCATAACTAGATATTATTTGACTTTGATTAGAGACTATTGCACCTGCCTGACTTGAGAAGGGTCTAGATTTAAAATAAATATCTGAGTATTTATCTGAAGTTTTTTTACCAATACCCTTAAAAATTACTTGTCTTTCTAGAGGTGCCCAATAAAATGATGCACAAATATTAGGATTTTCATCTATTGCCTTTCCTTTTCTACTTTTATAGTTGGTAAAAAATATCAAACTATTGTCTTTTATTTCCTTTAATAAAACAACTCTTGAAGATGGTTTATTACTTAAATCTACGGTTGAAACTGTCATTGCATTTGATTCAATTATTTGATCAGATTTTTCAGCTTCTTTAAACCATTTTTTAAAAAAATCAATAGGATTATCTCCAATTTCATCTAGACTTAAAGAATCTTTATCGTAAAATTTTCTATGATTAAATAACTTCATTATTCATTAATTGAAAAATTCATTTTTGATGCAAGTAAATAGATTATGGCCATTCTTATTGCAACACCGTTTTCTACTTGATCTAAAATAATAGAATTATTTGAATCTACAACATCAGATGTAATTTCAACACCTCTATTAATTGGACCAGGATGAAGAATCAAAATATCCTTTTTTATTTTGTTTAGTTTGTTAATATCTAAACCAAAGAGCATAGAATATTCTCTATTGTTAGGAAAGTATGATTTTATCATCCTTTCTCTTTGTACTCTTAGGACATTGACAGCATCACACCACTTTAGAGCTTTCACTATATCTGTTTCAACAGTTAAATTAAGTTTTTCTATATCTTTTGGAAGAAGACTTAATGGGCACGATAACTTTACATTGGCACCTAGTAGATTAAGAACATATATATTTGATAAAGCTACTCTAGAGTGAAGAATATCTCCTACAATTAAAATATTTTTACCCTTCAGGTCATCTAAATTTTCATATAATGAAAATGAATCTAATAATGCTTGGGTAGGATGTTCATGAGAACCATCTCCTGCATTCACAATACAGGAATCTGTATGCTGAGATAATAGAAATGAAGAACCCGGATTAGGATGCCTAATAACTATCATATCTACTTTCATTGCAAGTATATTATTTACAGTATCAATTAATGATTCCCCTTTTTTAACTGAAGAAGAAGAACTTGAAAAATTAATTATATCCGCACCTAATCTTTTTTCTGCTAATTCAAAGGATATTTTTGTTCTAGTACTGTTTTCAAAGAATAGATTAGCAATTGTTATATCTCTTAGAGTTGGGACCTTTTTAATTGGCCGGTTAATTACTTCTTTGAAGTGTGACGCAGTCTTGAAAATAAGATTTACATCACTTTTACTTAAAGATTTTATACCTAAAAGATGATCGACACTTAGCTTATCCATTTAACTTTCAATATATATAACGTTATCCTTTAATTTATCTCCCCATATAACTTTAACCCTATCTCCTTTAAAAGTATCAATTTTTGCTCCACAGTAGTTAGCTTGAATTGGTATTTCCCTTTTAAATCTTCTGTCTATTAAAACTAGAAGTTCAATTGATTTAGGTCTTCCATATGTATCAATTGATGACATAGCTGCTTTAATACTTCTTCCAGTAAATAAAACATCATCAATTAATACAACATTTTTGTTTTCAATTGAAAAGTCTATTTTAGATGAACTAGCTGATAGAGTTTTCTCTGATCTTCTAAAATCATCTCTAAAAAAAGTATAATCTAGAATACCACTTTTAATTTGAAGTTTAGAGTGGTCTCTTTTAAATATTTCTAAAATTTTATTAATCAAAAAAACACCTCTAGGCTGAAGGCCAAGCAATACTGTGTTTTCAAAGTTTTTATGATTTTCAATTAATTGATAAACAAGCCTACTTAGTATTATTTCAATTTTTTTTGAATCTAAGAGGATTTTGTTTGACATGATATTTAATTAATACAAAAATATAAATTTTAAAGTTTTAAGTTTTAATAAAAAAAAATCCCCATAAAATGAGGATTTAAAAATTTTATTTTTCATCTTTTTTCTTGGATTTCTTTTCCTTGACTACCTCTTCGTCAACAGTTTTTTTCTTAGCTTTCTTTTCCTTGACATTTTCTTCTTTAGCAGTTTCATTAGATGAATCGTTATGAGTCTCCAAATGAGATACAACTACTCTCTTAAATTCCTTACTAAACTCAATAACTTTGAATTGAGCAGATTCATCTTGTTTTAATTTTGATCCATCTTTTTTCTCTAAATGTCTTGCAGGAGAGAATGCAGAAATATCCTCATTGAAATTTATGATAGCCCCTTTTTCAATTATTTCAGAAACTTTAGATTCATGAGTAGTGTCTAGGGCAAATTCTTTTTCGTAAACATCCCATGGATTTGGTTTAGTTTGTTTATGACCTAAACTAAGCTTTCTTCCTTCGACATCTAGATCAAGAATAACTACTTCAATCTTATCATTCAAAGACAAGAATTCTGAAGGATGCTTTATTTTCTTTGTCCAGGATAGATCAGAAATATAGATTAATCCATCAATACCTTCTTCAAGTTCAATAAATACACCGAAGTTTGTAAAGTTTCTTACAGATCCTGTATGGTTAGATCCAATAGGGAATTTTTTTGTTATATCAGTCCATGGATCTTCAGATAACTGTTTCATACCAAGAGACATTTTTCTTGACTCTCTATCAAGGTTTAAAACAACTGCTTCAATCTTATCTCCAACATTAACAAAATCCTGAGCACTCCTTAGATGAGTTGACCAAGACATTTCAGAGACATGGACTAAACCCTCTATACCTTCATCAACTTCAATGAAAGCTCCATAGTCCGCAATTACAACAACTTTACCAGTTAGTTTTGAACCTTCACTAACGTCATCTCCTAGTTTGTCCCATGGATGTTGTGATAATTGCTTAAGTCCAAGTTGAATCTTTGATTTATCGTCATCAAAGTCTAAAATTACCACTTTAATTGTCTGATCAAGTTCAAGAATCTCATTTGGGTGATTAATTCTACTCCAAGATAAGTCAGTAATATGAACAAGGCCATCTACTCCACCTAAATCAACGAATACACCGTATGATGTCATATTTTTAACAGTTCCCTCAAGAACCTGACCTTTTTCAAGTTGACTTATAATACCTTTTTTCTGTTCTTCAATATCAGCTTCTATAAGAGCTTTATGAGATACTACAACATTTTTAAATTCATGGTTAATTTTAACAACTTTAAAGTCCATGTTTTTGTTAGTATATTGGTCATAGTCCCTTATTGGTTTCACATCAATTTGAGAGCCAGGCAAGAAAGCTTCAATCCCAAAAACATCAACAATCATTCCACCTTTAGTTCTACATTTTACAAAACCTTGAACTATGTGACCTTCATCATGTGCTTCATTTACCCTTTCCCATGCTTTAATTACTCTTGCTTTTCTATGTGATAATACTAATTGACCAGATTTATCTTCTCTAGTATCCACTATTACTTCTACTTTATCACCAACTTTAAGGTCAGGATTGTATCTAAATTCATTTTTTGATATTACTCCTTCTGATTTTGCATTAATATCAATTATAATATCCTTGTCTGTCAAATGAATAACTTCTCCTTCAATTATATTATCATCTGATGTGTCAACAAAATTTTTCTCGACAAGTTTTTCGAACTCTGTAATTTCCTTATCATCAAGTTCATCAATTCCTTCTTGATATTGATGCCAGTTAAAATTAGTTAAAAAATCATCTTGAGGTTCAGCTTCTTTATTAACTTTCTTTGTAGTTGCCATTACAGGCTTTTCTGTCTCCTCAATATTAGTGTTTGCAGTATTGTCTTCGCTCATAGGGCGCAAAAATATAATTAATTAAGTTATTGACAAAGTTAACATCAGTTTTTTATCTACTTGGAATTGATTTTTTGAAGTATTTTATCAAAAACTTGAATTATAGAAAGGGAAGTAACATCTATTTCATATGCATCGTCAGCTTTTTTTAGGGGTGCTATCTTTCTAGTTGAATCTGTATTATCTCTGGTTTTTATCTCTTTTTCTATAGACTCTAATTTAACTGATTTATCGTTAATTTGTTTATGACGTCTTTCTGCTCTAACCTTAGAGTCTGCAAATAGAAAGAATTTAAAGTCAGCATCAGGAAAAACTACTGTTCCTATGTCTCTCCCATCAATTACAAGAGAATTGGATTTAGCAGATTTTCTTAATTGTGCATAAACAAAATTTCTAATTTCAGATTTTTTAGCATAACTACTAACATTTATTGATACTTTATAACCCCTAATTTTATTAGACACATCTTCATTATTTAAATAAATAATTAATTTATTGTCTTTAAAAGTCTGCTTTAAATCAATTTTATCGAGAATAGTTTGAGATATATCTTCATTTGAATTAATATTATTTTGAATAAGATAAAGTGTTAAAGCTCTATAATAGGCTCCTGAGTCTCTGTAATCAAAATCTAGCTCTTCAGCTATTTTTTTAGCTTGAGTACTCTTGCCTGTTGAAGCTTCTCCGTCTATAGCTACAATTACTGGATTCAAATCAAATTAATTTAGAGTTTACGACTTTTCTGTTTGTCAATGCGTTGGTAATAACCTCAGCCATAGTGTCAACGTATATAAATTTTAATCCTTTAAGATATTTTACGTTTATTACATCAATATCTTTTTTGTTGTATGAACTTAAAATAATTTCTTTAATATTAGCTCTTTTAGCAGCTAAGATTTTTTCTTTTATACCCCCCACTGGCAATACCTTCCCTCTCAAAGTTATTTCACCTGTCATAGCTATATTCTTTTTAACTCTTTTTTGGGTAAATAACGAAACAAGTGATGTTAAGATTGTAATACCAGCACTAGGACCGTCTTTGGGAGTTGCACCTTCAGGTACATGAATGTGGATGTTATACTTTGAATAATCTACCTTCTTATTTATTCCAAGTTGGCCAGAATTTGATTTAATAAATTCTAGGGCAATGGTAGCAGACTCTTTCATTATTTTACCAAGATTTCCTGTTATAGACATAGTTCCTTTTCCTTCGGAAATAGATGATTCAATAAATAAAATTTCACCACCAACTGAAGTCCATGCTAATCCAGTAACTACTCCAGCAACAAGATTATTTTCATATTTATCTCTATAAAACTTTTTAGGACCAAGAACATTTTTTAAAAAATCAAGATCTTTAGAGTGATTAATTTTAGATTTAGAAACAATATTTTTAGCTCTATTTCTTAATAATTTAGCTATTTGTTTTTCAAGATTTCTTACACCTGATTCCCTAGTGTAACCACTAATTATATCTTTTAATATTTGATTATTAATTTTAAAGTCACCACTCTTCATTCCATGTTCTGATAATTGTTTTTTAATTAGAAATTTTGAAGCAATTGAGACTTTTTCTTCTGATGTATATCCTGATACATTAATCAATTCCATTCTATCTAGTAATGCAGGATGTAGAGAAGATAAATTATTCGCTGTAGCAATAAACATGACCTTTGAAAGATCATAACCTATTTCTAAAAAATTATCATGAAAGGAATTATTCTGTTCTGGATCTAATAACTCTAATAAAGCCGAACTAGGATCTCCTTGAGATCCACTTGAGATTTTATCAATTTCATCTAATACAAATACTGGGTTTGAAGTACCTGATTTCCTAATACTTTGAATAATTCTACCAGGCATAGCTCCTATATATGTTTTTCTATGACCTCTAATCTCTGCTTCATCTCTTAGTCCTCCTAAGGAAACTCTAACATACTCTCTGTTAATTGATTTTGCGATAGATTTACCTAGTGAAGTTTTTCCAACACCAGGAGGTCCATACAAACAAAGAATTGGAGATTTCATATCACTTCTAAGCTTTAATACAGCTAAATATTCAATAATTCTTTTTTTAACATCCTCAAGACCAAAATGATCTCTGTCTAGAATTTTTTGAGCTTTACTTAAATCAAAGTTATCTTCTGAAAACTTTTCCCAAGGTAAGTCAACTATAAGATCAAGATAATTTCTTTGGACAGAATAATCAGCTACTTGAGAATTCATTCTCTTAAGTTTTGATAATTCTTTTTCAAAATGAACTTTAGTTTCATCATTCCAATCCTTATTCTTTGATTTATTTATTAATTCTTGAATATCATCTTGATATGAGTTATCTCCAAGCTCTTCTTGAATTGTCTTCATTTGTTGTTGAAGATAATACTCACGTTGTTGTTGATCTAAGTCATTTTTTACTTTAGACTGTATATCATTTTTCAATGCAAGTTTTTCGTATTCTACATTTAAAAATTTTAGACATTTTAAAGCTCTATCATCAATACTAATACTTGAAAGTAAATTCTGCTTATCTTTTAATGTTATATTCATATTTGAACAAACAAAATTTATTAAAAAAGCAGAACTATGTATGTTTTTAATTGCAAAGGATGCTTCAGAGGGTATATTAGGGTTTTCCTTAATTATTTTTAGAGCTATATCCTTTATAGCATCAATTGTAGCGGAAAATTTACTGTTTGATTTTTTCTGATTCTTATCATTCACCGAATCAATTGTAGCTTGAATATATGGATCAGTTTTAACAATTGATTTTATTTTAAACCTTTTCTTACCTTGAATTATAACAGTTGTGTTTCCGTCTGGCATTTTAAGAACTCTTAATATTTTTGCAACAGTTCCAACTCCATGTATATTATCTTTACTAGGATTTTCATCTTTAGCACTTTTTTGAGCTACAACACCAATTAGTTTATTTGATTTATTAGCATCATTTATAAGTTTGATTGATTTATCACTCCCTGCATTTATTGGGATGACAACACCTGGAAACAAAACAGTGTTTGTTAATGGTAAAATTGATAATACATCAGGAAGAACCTCCTTTTCTAGAGCTTCTTCATCCTCAGAAGTCATTAAAGGAATAAATTCAGACTCTTCTCCTAAATCATTAAATGACATTTTGTCTATACTATTAAATATTATACCCATAAAATATTTTTTCAGTCACATTGTCATAAACCATAAACATTTAAGTATGAATATAGTATTCACAACAATTATATATAAATAAGTTCAAAACCTATGCCAACTTATTTATATCAATACGAGGAACTCTAGTAAGAAGAATAGCTCCTAGAAAGAAGAAAAACATAAATATTATTACTGAGAATCTAACATTACCTGTTATTTGTGCAGCGACTGCATAAAAAAGCATTCCAAATACTATTCCTATTTTTTCTGTAACATCATAAAAACTAAAGAAAGAGGTTGTGTCTTTGGTATCAGGAATTAATAAAGAAAATGTTGCTCTAGTAATTGGTTGAGTTCCACCCATTAAAAGACCTACAAGACCAGCAACGATATAAAATTGCATTGGAGAGTGAATGAAGTATGCATATAGACAAACTCCTCCCCATAAAAATATTGCAAAAGTTAAGACAATAATATTTCCAAATTTCTGAGCTAATCTTGTAAATATATGAGCTCCTGCAATTGCGACTAATTGAATAAGTAAAATACTAATAATTAAACCTGATGTCTGCTCACTTGGGCTACCCCACTCTATCTCACTTACACCAAAATATGATGCTATATATAGAACTGTTTGTAATGAGAATGAAAAAACAAAAAATGCTAATAAAAATCTAGTAAACCTTTTACTAGATCGTATTACCTTATAAACTTTTTTAAGCTCCCTAAATCCATTCCATATAATATTTTTAGGAATCTTTACACCTTTATTTCCTTTTGGTAAATGATAAAATGAGTATTGACTAAAGCCTAACCACCAAACTCCAACAATTGCAAAAGATAATTTCATAGCATTTATCTCAGAAGTAAACCCAAATGATTCATAATAGTTAATCATAATTAGATTTATTAGTAGTAACGATACACTTCCAATATAGCCCATTGCAAAACCTCTAGCACTTACCATATTTGTTTGTTTTGGATAAGTTATATCTGTTAAATATGAATTATAGTAAACCAGACTTCCCCAATATCCAATTAATGCAAGAACATAAAATACTAGACTAATTTCAATTGTTTCTAATTCAAACCAATACAGGCCTAAACATGAGGTTGACCCCATGTAGACAAAGAATTTCATAAAGATCTTTTTATTGCCTGTATAATCAGCAATTCCACTTAATAATGGAGATAAAAAAGCAATAATTAAAAATGAAAAACCTGACACTGAACTTATTAAAGTGTCTTTATTAATTTCTAAATTAAATATGATAACACTATTAGTTTGTGCAAAAATATATTGAGAATAATAAATTGGAAAAATTGCAGATGATATAACTAAAGAATAAACAGAGTTGGCCCAATCATACCAAGTCCATGCACCTATTAGTTTTTTGCTACCTCTAGGATGATCAGTTTTTTTATTAAACATAAATTTAAATGATGTTCAAATTAAGCAAATAATTCAAAAGATATATATATTTGTTAAAAAAATAGATGTTCAATAAATTATACTTATTTGGAATTTTATTTTTTAGCTTAACATTGCTAAATTGTCAAACTTCTACTAATAACAAAGAACCTAAAATAACTTTTAAAGTGAGTAAAAAAGATAAAGATTGGAAAGAAGAGCTTTCACCTGAAGAATATCAAATTTTAAGAAATAAAGGGACCGAAAGACCAAATACAGGAATATACAATATGCACTTTGAAGAAGGTGTTTATGCTTGCAAGGGATGTGGACAAGCACTTTTTAAAAGTAATAATAAATTTATGTCTGACTGTGGCTGGCCAAGCTATGAAAGTGCTCTTCCAGGTGCTATAACATACATTAAAGATACAAGTTTAGGAATGGTAAGAACTGAAATTGTATGCTCAAACTGTGGTGGTCACCAGGGTCATGTATTTGATGATGGGCCTACCTCAACTGGAAAAAGATATTGTGTTAATTCTGCTAGTATTAATTTCATAAATAATAAAAATGAGTAAAAAATATGATCTAATTGTTCTGGGTAGTGGTCCAGGAGGTTATGTAACTGCTATTAGAGCATCTCAGTTAGGTTTAAAAACTGCAATAATTGAGAAGGAAAGTCTTGGTGGAGTTTGCCTAAACTGGGGATGTATTCCAACTAAAGCGTTACTTAAATCTGCACAAGTATTTGAATATCTAAAAAATGCTGATTCTTATGGACTTAAAATTAAGGATTTTGATAAAGATTTTGAATCAGTAGTTAAAAGAAGTAGAAATGTTGCAGATGGAATGAGTAAGGGAGTTAATTTCTTAATGAAGAAAAATAAAATTGACGTAATTACTGGATATGGAAAGATATTACCTAATAAAAATATTTCTGTTGAAAATAACGGTCAAATCGAAAACTTCGAGGCTAATAATATTATAATTGCAACTGGTGGGAGATCTAGAGTTATTGAATCCATTCCTCAGGATGGAAAAAAAATAATTGGATATAGAGAAGCTATGACACTTCAAAAGCAACCCAAAAAAATGATAATTGTTGGATCTGGAGCAATAGGTATTGAATTTGCATATTTCTATAACTCCATGGGAACTCAAGTTAAAGTAATTGAGTATATGGACAGAGTTTTACCAGTTGAAGATAAGGATATCTCAAAGGAACTAAATAAAACCTTTAAAAAGTCTGGAATTGAAATCTTAACAGAATCAGAGGTAGTTTCTTCTGATACAAAAGGTAAAGGAGTTAAAGTTCAAATTAAATCTAAAGGTCAGATTACAGAACATGAAGCAGATATTGTTCTTTCTGCAGTAGGTGTAAAAAGTAATATTGAAAACATTGGACTAGAAGAGGTTGGAATAGCTGTGGATAAAGATAAAATAATTGTTGATGAATTTTATAGAACTAATATACCTGGTTACTTTGCTATAGGAGATGTAACATCAGGACAAGCATTAGCGCATGTAGCTTCAGCAGAAGGTATTCTGTGTGTTGAAAAAATTGCAAATCATGATGTTGAACCAATTGATTATGAAAATATCCCTGGATGTACATATTGTGCTCCAGAAATTGCTTCTGTAGGTTTAACTGAGGAAAAAGCTTTAGAGAAAGGATATACTCTTAAGATTGGTAAGTTTCCTTTTACTGCATCTGGTAAAGCTCAAGCCTCTGGACATTCAGGTGGATTTGTCAAAGTAATATTTGATGAGAAATATGGTGAATGGTTAGGGTGTCATATGATAGGAGCTGGAGTCACTGATATGATTGCTGAAGCCGTTTTAGGAAGAAAGCTTGAAACTACTGGAAAGGAAATTTTAAAATCAGTTCATCCTCATCCTACTATGAGTGAAGCATTAATGGAAGCTGTTGCTGCTGCATATGATGAGGTAATACATCTCTAGTTAACAAGACTCTCAATTCCTAACCTATAACTGTTTAGCCCAAATCCTATAATTATCCCATCAACAACTGGAGACAAAAAGGAATTGTGTCTAAATTCTTCTCTAGAATATGTATTGGATATATGAACCTCAATAACTTTACAATCGATAGATTTAACTGCGTCTGCAATACCAATAGAAGTATGAGTATAAGCAGCAGCATTTAATATAATTCCATCAAATTCTTTAGATTCATGAATTTTATTAATTATTTCCCCTTCAATATTTGATTGAAAATATTCAATTGTAAGTTTTGGAAAAGAAGCTCTAAGTGAATCCAAGTATGATTCAAAGTTTTGACTACCATAAATATTGGTTTCTCTACTTCCCAGAAGATTCAAATTTGGTCCGTTAATTATTGTTATTTTCATATATTATAAAGGTAATACTTAAAGAGTAACTAAAAAATTAAAATGAATTGGGATTCAGGCTTTGAGAATTTTAAAAATTATTTAAAGTTAGAGCGAGGTCTAAGTGAAAACTCGATTAAAAGCTATGATTATGATCTTGTCTTATTTAAAAAATTTTTGATTGCAAATAAAATAAATGACACTCCATTTAATTGCAAATCTGAGACTATAAAAAACTATCTGTATAAAAGCTTTTCAGATAAAAAATCAAGAAGTCAAGCCAGAAGTATATCAGCTATTAAAAGTTTTTTTAATTATTTAATTTTTGAGGGATATATAAAAGAGTCTCCCGTCTCAAATATTGAAGCACCAAAACAAGAAAAAAAACTACCAGTTGTTTTGACTGAAAATGAAATAAAAAATTTAATTAATTCTATTGATTTAAATCATGATTTTGGCCAGAGAAATAAAACAATAGTAGAAATACTTTATGGAACTGGTATTCGAGTTAGTGAACTTGTAAATTTAAAATTATCAAATATTTTTTTTAAGGAGAGTATTATCAAAGTAATTGGAAAGGGAAATAAAGAAAGGTTTGTTCCTTTGGGAGAAATTGCATCCAATGAGATGAAGATATATATTAATGATCGAAATCGACTGAGAATTGATTCAAAATCTTCAGATATCTTATTTCTTAATAGGTATGGGAGGAAACTAACTAGATCTATGATTTTTAAAATAATTAGCGATGCTAGCAAAAGAATTGGTTTAGACAAAAAAATTAGTCCTCATTCTTTAAGACACTCTTTTGCAACTCATCTAATAAAAAATGGAGCAGATTTGAGAACTATACAGTTGATACTTGGGCATGAAAGTATAACCACTACTGAAATATATACTCATCTTGATACTTTACATCTGGAGGAGGTATTGAAGAAATATCATCCAAGAGGAGATTAAAAAAGTTTAAGCTAGACTATTCTTTCATTAATCTAAATCCTTCTCCGTGGACATTAATAATTTTTAGAGAAACATCTTTATCTAGATATTTTCTAAGTTTAGCTATATAAACATCCATACTTCTAGAAGTAAAATAATTTGCATCTCTCCAAATTTTATTTAATGCAATGTCTCTTGGTAGAAGGTCATCAAAATTAATTACAAGCAATTTAAGTAACTGATTTTCTTTAGGAGAAAGTTTATAATTATCACCTTCTTTATGAGTTAAAATACGAAGTTTAGAGTTAAAGTTAAAATCACCAAATTCAAATTCAAATGTATCATTTTCTTGATTGTCAACTGCAGGTTTTCTGTTTATAATTGATTTGATTTTTGCAAGTAAAATTTCAGAATCAAACGGTTTAGTTAAGTAATCGTCTGCACCTATTTTAAATCCTTTAAGAACATCATCTTTTAGATTTTTTGCAGTAAGGAATATCAGGGGAATCACCTCATTAACTTCTCTTATCTCTCTTGCTAATGTAAGGCCATCTTTAAAGGGCATCATAATATCAAGAATACATAAATCAAATTCTGATCTATTAAATTTTTCAAATCCTTCAATACCATTAACAGCTAGGGAAACCTCGTAGTTATTAATAGTTAGGTAGTCTTTCAAGATTCTTCCGAAATTTGGATCGTCTTCAACTAATAATATTTTTTTATTTGATTTCATTTTAAATGTTTTTTAAAGTTATATAAAACTTTGTTCCAGTACCTTTTTTACTTTCTAATAAAATTTTTCCATTATGAAAGTCAACAATTTTTTTAACGTACGATAGACCTAAACCATGACCTTTAATATTGTGTATATCCCCATTCTGTTCACGATAAAATTTTTCAAATATTAATTTTTGAGTATTCTTATCCATACCGATACCGTTATCTTCAAAACAGAGTCTAATATCTTGATTAATATTAGTTGATGAAACAAATATCTTTGGGTTTTCCTTTGAGTATTTAACTGCATTGTCTAGGATATTTATAATAATATTCTCTAAATGATTGCTGTTACCACTAATATTACTATCAACAGCTTTAAGAGATAAATCTATCGAGCCTTTTTTACTTTCAACTATTAATTTTACATGCTCTATAGCATCTTCAATTACTTCATGAATATCTATTTCTTCCATATCTAAAGGATTTGAACTTTTCTCAAGCTGTGATATTCTTAATATATTTTCAACTTGAGATAACATTCTAGAGTTCTCTTCTCTAATCATTCCAAGATAAGACATAGACTTATCATTTAAATTTTTTGTTGAACTCGAAATTGCATCTAATGCTAAATTTATTGTAGCAATAGGAGTCTTAAATTCATGTGATATATTATTTATAAAATCATTTTTAATTTCAGATAATTTTTTTTGTTGAATTATTTGGTAAAGCGCGCTGGTTGCAATAATAACAACAATTAAAGTAAGCATGAAAGACAAAGTAGCAACTCCAATAATACTTGACAGAACATATTGTTGTTTATCTGGAAACGAAACAATTAAATTATATGAAACATAACTTGATTCATCATTTAAAAATGGAATAGAGTATTTAGGACCCGATTGAACTTCCATATAGTTATTTGATTTAACCTTGGTAGACAATCCATTACTATAAATGCCAAACTCATATGGAGTAATAATATTCCTATCATTAAAGCCATTATTTAAAAGGATCTGTATTTCACGAGAAGTAGTTCTTTTATGGATAGGAAGAGATGAAGCGTATTCTTGAAAAGCTGACTTGTATTTTTCAAATTTAAACAAGTCAATGTCTTCTACACTCTTTAATTTAGAGATAGATGCATTTAATCTATTCTCCCTTCTATCAAAGATGCTTTTATTCACTATAGTTGTTTTTACAGCCTTGTAATCTTTAATGTCATCATTATATCTATTTGACAAATTATCAGGTAGATTTATATTATAATCTTCTTCAAGAATTCCATAAGCAAAAAAAGTAGATAAATTGGAAGATTGATCTTCATCTAAGAATAAAAAAACATCTGTAAAATTTGACTCATCTGGGGTACCAATTGAGTCAATTAACATTTGGTATGTAAATACATAATCATTAAGCTCCCTGCTTTGAATTTCATCCACAACTTCACGAAGTGTCCTATTCACAGCTAGTGAAAACTCTTCTTCTTTATTTTGCCAAGAAGAATAGATCCAGTAACCTTGCATTAGGATTATGCCAATCAAAGAGAAAGACATTAATAGAACTAATGATGTGTATAGCTTTTTATTCATTTATATAAAATTCTCAATTTTAAAATTAAAATTTCTTAATGAAATGTTAATATGTACGGATTAAACAGATAACTCTTGGTGTATACCTAAAACTTTTTCATTTAAATCTTCTTCATTATAATTATCAATTATATAATCACATTTATCAATTATAGATGATTCATCCAATTGATTATCTATTCTTTGCATAACTTCTTTTTTAGAAACTTTATCTCTATTCATTACCCTTTCAATTCTAGTTTCTAATGGAGCTCTTACTAAAATTATTTTATTGTAGTTATTCTCTGACTTTGTCTCAAATATTATTGCAGCTTCTTTAATTATATAATGGTCATTATTCATTTCCAGAAAATATTTAAAGTCTGATGCTACTGCTGGATGAATAATTGAGTTAAGAATTTTAAGTTTAGCTGGATTATCAAAAACAATGCTAGATAACTTTTTAGAATCTAGAATATTATTTTTATATATATTATTTCCAAAAGAGTCCTTTATTGTATTTATCAATATTTTATCAGAATTAACCAGTTTTTTTGCAGATAAATCAGCACTGAAAGTTTTTACACCATGACTTTTAAAAAGATTCAAGACAGTAGATTTACCAGATCCAATACCTCCGGTTAATCCAACAATTTTCATTTTAAATTTAATTTATCAATAATTTCTTGACTAACTCCAACCTTTGAAAATCCACCATCATTAAATATATTTTGAAGTGTTACTCTCTTTGTGTAATCCGAGAATAAAGATACAGTTAAGCCTGCACAATCGTCTGCTGTTGCATTCCCAAGAGGAGAGGTTAATTCAGCATAATTTAAAAAATCATCAAGCCCTTTAACTCCTTTACCTGCAGTAGTTAGTGTAGGAGATTGAGAAATAGTATTAACTCTTACATTTTTTTCTTTACCAAGAATATATCCAAAACTTCTAGCAATCGACTCTAAGTATGCTTTATTGTCAGCCATATCATTATAATTTGGAAAAGTTCTTTGAGATGCTATATAAGTTAAAGCTACAATACTACCCCACTCATTCATAGCATCTAATTTAAATAGAGATTGCATTAATTTGTGAAAAGAAACAGCAGAGACATCCCAACCTTTAGTAAGCCAGTCATAGTTTAAGTCAGTATAGGGCTTCCCCTTTCTTACATTAACAGACATTCCAATAGAATGAAGAATAAAATCAAGCTTACCCCCAAATTTAGTTGTAGCTACATTAATTAAGTTTTCAAGATCATCAATCTTAGTTGCATCTGCAGGAATAATTTCTGAATTAGTTTTTTCACCAAGTTTATTAATTGAGCCCATTCGAATTGAGACTGGAGCATTTGTTAAAATAAACTCTCCACCTTCTTCATGAATTTTTTCTGCTGTTTTCCATGCAATAGAGCTATCATCTAATGCGCCAAATATTATACCTTTCTTGCCTTTTAAAATATTATTTCCCATCGTATCGTAAATATAGTTTAATTCAATAATTCGTTAGCCAGTTCATTTGCAGATTTATTTGACTTATCTCCTGATAACATTTCTGCTATCTCATTAACTCTTTCTTTATCTGAAAGTAACTTCACGTCAGTTATAATTTTATTGTTTTCCTCTTTTTTGTATACTTTATAATGAAAATCACCTTTAGATGCAACTTGAGCAGTATGCGTAATAACAATTACTTGCATTTTATCAGACATATACTTCATCAGCTCTGCTACTTTGGATGAGACAGAACCTGAAATACCTGTGTCAATTTCATCAAAAATTATAGAAGATAATTTTGTAAAATTTGATAAAATAGATTTAATTGAAAGCATTACTCTAGAAATTTCGCCTCCAGATGCAATTTCTTTTAATTCATTGTAATGATTTCCTTTAACAGACCTGAATAAGAATTTACCTTCAGTGATACCATTTTTTTGAATTGTTTCACTTTTTGATAAGTCAATTTTAATGTCAGATTTTTCCATTCCTAAATCTGATAAATTTTTATTCATTAGAATTTCAAATTCAGGGATTATAGATTTTCTTTTATCATGAATTTCATTTGCCATAAAAAGAAGATCTGTATTTAGTAATTTCATTTTAGTCTCAAGTTGTTCAATTTCTAAATCTATATTATCATGGCTAGATATTTTATTGGCTAAATCTTGTTTTAATTTTAACAAACTATCAATTGAATCAACTTTATGCTTATTTTGAAGGGAGTATATCTTATCGAGTTTATCTCTTATTTTATTTATGTTTTCATCTGAATTTGAAATATCTTCAAGAATTGACTCAGAATCATTAACTATCTGATTTAAGTTTTCATTAACTAAATTAAGATTCTCAGTTAAGTGACTAAGTCGACTTGAGGTATTCGCAACTTTACTTAAACTCTTTATTATTTGAGATAGTTTATCTGAAATACCTATCTCATCAGTGTTAAACTCATTATTTATATGAGACAATATTTCTTTTATCTGATCAATATTATCTCCCTCTTTAACCTTATTGTCAAGATCTTCAACATTAAGATTATCAAAATTTAACTCATCAAATTCATTAAATAAAAATTTATTATAATCTAAATCTGAATTTAACTTATCTCTAATTATTTTTTTATCATATATTTTTCTTTCAATCACTTTCAATGATTTAAATTGATTTAAATAAATACTGTATTCATCGTGACTATTTGAAAGTGAATCTAGAATTAGAAAAATAAAGTTTGAGTCAAGAATACTAAGATTATTAAATTGTGAATGAACATCAATTAATTTATTTGTTAGACTTGACAAGAGATCAAGCTTCACTGGAGTATCATTAATAAAGGCTCTTGACTTTCCACTTTCATTAACCTCCCTCCTTATAATAGTTATGTCTTCATAATCTAGATCATTTGTTTTAAAGAATTCAACAAGATTTTGATCACCAAGATCAAATTCAGACTCAACAAAACACTTTTTATTCTTATTAATAATTTTTGAATTATCTATTCTGGATCCTAAAACCATAGATAGTCCTCCTAAAATTATTGATTTACCAGCGCCAGTTTCACCAGTAATAGATGTCATACCCTTATCAAAAGATATTTCAATAGAGTCTATTAAAGCATAGTTATTAATCTTAAGCCTCTTTAACATTTTTAATTATTTGGTTTAAAATATCACTTGAAACATCTATTTTTAATTTTTTTTCAAATGAAGTTATTTTTAAATCTGAATTTATAAAATCAATTTGATTATAATCACTTGAAATAGGATTAAAATGATCAATTTTATTAACCACTATCGCATCAAGGTTTTTAGATTTTAATTTATTTTTTGCATTCTTGATAAAATCATCAGTTTCAAGCGCAAAACCAACTAGAAACTGAGAGGTTTTAATTTTACCTAGTTCTAATAATATATCTATAGTAGGTTCTAATTTAATGGACTCTAGTCCTTTCTCTTTTTTAATTTTACTATGAACTACTTCAACTGGTTTAAAATCTGATATAGCTGCTGAACAGATAATAACATCTGAATTTTCAAAATATTTGATTGTTTCATTATACATTCCCTCTGAATCTTGAACTCTAATTGATTCAATATTAGAAAGGTCCATAGATAAATTGGTTGGACCCATAATCAATGTAACATTAGCGCCTAGTTCATTTGCTTTTTTTGCTAAAGAATAACCCATTTTACCAGATGAGCTATTACCGATATATCTTACTGGATCAATTTTTTCATGAGTAGGACCTGCTGTAATTAAAAAATTTAAGTTATTTAAAGGCAAGGTGTTTTTTATTTTATTTTCAACATATTCAACTATTTCAGAGGGCTCTAGCATTCTTCCCTCTCCTTCTAATCCACTTGCAAGTGAACCAGACCCGACAGGTAGAACGTCTGCTAAATTGGTTTTTAACTTCTTTATATTAGTTTGATTAAGACTGTTTCTATACATTTCTAGGTCCATTGCAGGTGCAATAAAAACTGGACAATTAGATGACAGAAAACAAGCTAGTAGTAGGTTATCACATCTAGCATTAGCCATAGATGAGATTGTATTAGAGGTTGCAGGAGCTATAATAAAAATATCAGCCCATTCAGCAAGTTCTACATGGTTATTCCAAGATGGATTATTATTTTTTTGTGAGGTAAATTCTGAAAAAACATCATTATTAGAAACTGTTGATAAGGTTAAAGGAGTAACAAACTCTTTTGAAGAAGGAGTCATAACTACCTTAACTTTACAGTTAAGTTTAATAAGCTGTCGAATTAATAAAGGTATTTTATATGCAGCAATACCCCCTGAAACTCCTAATAAAATATTTTTCTGAGCTAAAACACTCATATAATTCGTATTTATTGCTCACTTTCAGATTCAGGATCTCTAAAGTAAATCTTATTATCTAACCATTCTTGAACAGCAATAGCATATGGCTTAGGAAGTTTTTCATAAAATCTAGAAACCTCAATTTGTTCCTTATTCTCAAAAATTTCTTCTAAGCTGTCATTATGAGTAGCAAATTCGTCAAGTTTATCATGAAGTTCTTTCTTGATTTCAGAATTGATTTGACTTGATCTTTTAGCTATTATTGAGATTGCCTCATATATATTATTAGTAGGGTCCTCAATTTCATGCTTATTATAAGTTTTTGTTGAGCTCGCTGCGTTAGTATTTCTGTATTTATTCATTAGTTTGTTTATAAAAGTTGTTTTGCTGTATTAATTTTATCTGATAAATCTTCAATAAAGATAGTGTCAGGGTAATATCTTAAGAAGTTATTAAGCGATCTTTCAAGCTCAGTAACTCTTTCATTTATTCTAGATTCTATACTGTTTATTGCAATTTGATATTGTGATAGCCACCTGTAATATAGAGCTTCTTCTCTAAATATTGTTCCAGGATTATCTGCTATAAAATTATCTAATGATTTAATAGCAGAGTTATAGTCTCTGATAATATAGTATTGCTTAGAGACTTCAAATTCTTTTTTTTCTAATTTATTTTGTAATTGTTCCATCAATTCAAGAGCTTCAACTACATATTCACTATTAGGAAATCTATTTATAAATACTTGAAGTTTATCTATTCCTGTAAATGTTTCATCTTGATCAAGAGTATAAAGTGGAGAAAGCATATAATAAGATTTAGCTTCCATAAAGTATGCTTCTTGAATTCTTTGACTATTAGGATATGATTTGATAAAATTTTCAAATTGAATTGCAGCAGAATAATAGATTCTTGTCTCAAAATATGAATTAGCAAAAAAGAACACTAATCTTTCACCTTGTGGTTTACCTCTATATGAAGGAATTATTTGTTCTATTAAAGCATTAGCTCTTCTAAATTCTCCATTATCATAGTAATCTTCAGCAGCTGTATATTTTTCAACCTCATTCTCAGGACTATTTAATAGTTTTTGATAATCATTACACGAAAATGATAAAATTGAAATCAAAAACAAGAAAGAGAATCTGTACATATAATATTTAGTATTTTGGCAAATTTAATACAACTTTATGAAATTAAGTCAATTAATGATGCTTCATTAATAACTGGAACCCCAAGTTCATTTGCTTTATTAAATTTTGATGGACCAATATTACTTCCTGCTACAAGATAATTAGTCTTAGAGCTAATAGAAGAAGTAATTTTTCCTCCATTCTTTTCAATTAAAGATTTTAGCTCATCCCTGCTATGATTTTCAAATACACCAGATATAACAAAAACTATGTTAGAGAGAGTTAAAGAATTATTAATTAAATCATCTTGAGTAAAATTTAAACCCGAAAACATAAGCCTGTTAACTAGGTTTATATTTAAATCATTTTTAAAAAAATCAACAATACTATTTGCAGTTTTATCACCAATTTCATCAATTAATGACAAAGACTCTGAATCTAAATTTTTTAGTTCATCGATTGATTTTATATGATTTAAAAGTGTTTTTGAGGCAGATTCCCCTACATACCTAATTCCCATTCCAAATAAAACTTTCTGGAATGGTTTATTCTTTGATTCATCAATTCCATTTTTAAGATTTTCAACTGATTTTTTGGCATAACCTTCAATTTTTGATATCATATCATAATCAAGATTATAAATGTCTGAGATATCTTTTAAATAACCGTTATCATATAATACTTTAATTGTTTCATCTCCCAGTCCATCAATATTCATAGCCTTTCTTGATACAAAATGTTGAATTTTACCTATAGCCTGAGGTCTACAACTTATTGTGTTTGTACAAAAAAAATTAGCTTCAGATTCTAATTTAATTAGTTTCGTATTACACTCTGGACAATTCACAGGAAAAGAGATTTCATCTTCTTTAACTCCTCTATTACTGTTATCAATGGCTGTTATTTTTGGAATTATTTCACCCCCCTTTTCAACAAAAACACTATCATTAACTCTTAACTTGAATTTATTCATTTGATCATAACTATGAAGTGAAGCTCTTTTAACAGTTGAACCTGAAATTAAGACAGGTTCCAAGTTTGCAACTGGAGTAATAGCTCCAGTTCTTCCAACATTAAAAGATATTGACTTCAGTTTAGTAACTAGATTCTCAGCTTTAAATTTATAAGAGATTGCCCATCTTGGGAATTTTGAAGTAAAACCTAATTTTTTTTGATACTCTATACTATTAACTTTAATAACTATTCCATCAATTTCAAAAGGGAGATTATGTCTATTCTTGTCCCAATAATGTATATATTTTTTAACTCCATCTAAGCCTTTGATAACTTTCTCATAATTGGGAACATTAAAACCTATACTCCTAGCATTATGAAGTAATTCTGAATGTTTATTGATGTTTTCATCATTTGAAACTACAGAGTAAAGAAAACACTCTAAAGGCCTTCTTGCTACTTCTTTAGAATCTAATAATTTAATACTCCCAGAAGCAGTATTTCTTGGGTTCATAAATAATGGCGCTCCTATTTTTTTTCTTTTTTCATTGAGGGAATTAAAAGAAACTGAAGGAATTATAATTTCCCCTCTAATTTCAAACTTATTTGGAAAAAATTTATCTTTTAATTTTAATTTTAATGGAATGGAATTAATAGTTTTAAGATTGTTAGTGATATTATCACCATGGTAACCATCTCCCCTAGTTAAAGCTCTTACTAGTTTACCGTCTTCATATAAAAGATTCACAGAAGCACCATCATACTTAAGTTCGCAACAAAATTCAAAATCATTTACCTGAATTATCTTAATAATTCGGTTACACCATAATTCTAATTCATTGTCAGAGTATGTATTATCGAGAGAATACATCTGAAAAATATGAGATTCTGAATTAAATTTATCAGAAAGTCCACCGCCAACTCTTTTTGAAGGAGAATTTTGATCTTGAAATTCAGGATATTGATTTTCAAGTTTTATCAACTCATTTATTAGACTATCATATTCAAAATCTGAAATTACATTCTTATCCAGATCATAATAATTATGATTATGTTCAATAATTAAATTTCTTAGTTCTAGTATTCGAGATTTAATTTCACTCATATTAAAATAACACTTTTACTAATCTTTTTTTACCTCTAAAATCATCTCTAAAGTTAACATCATTTGGATTAAATCTTGATAATAATTGACTAAAATCTTTAATAAAAATAGGATTAATTTCTAAGTAAATTTCTCCATCTTTATTTAAGTTAGTTGATGCAAATTCAAATATTTTTTCATAAAAATGAAGAGGTTTATTTATTGGAGCAAATAAAGCAATTTCAGGCTCATATTTAACATTTTTTCCAATTTCATGAGCTTCTTTTGTGCTCAAATATGGTGGATTTGACACTATTAAGTCATATTTTTTAGGATGTTGAAGTTTTGAGTTAAGATCAAGTTTAATTGACTTAACATTAGAGTTAAGATTAATTTTATTCTTATTACAAACTTCAAGAGCTTTTTCTGATACATCAGATAAGGTAACATCCATATTATTGTTTTCTTTAGATATTACAATTCCAATACATCCAGATCCAGAACATAAATCAATTACTTTTTTTGTTCCTTTTAAATTTTTATTGTTCTCGAGAATCCACTTAACTAATTCTTCAGTTTCTGGTCTAGGAATTAAAACACCTTCATTCACAAAAAAATCATAACCATAAAAATTTTTTTTACTAATTATATAATCAAGTGGATAGTTGTCGCAAATTCTATTTAAACTATCTAAAATTAATTTCTTAGAGTCTTCAGGTATAATAAAATTTGGATCTAGAGCAATTTTAATTGGATCTATGTAACATAAGTCTTCTAAAATAACTTTATAGATATAGTCGCATTCTTGATTTGAAACATTTAGTCTATCTCTATAAATATTTCTTAATTCTAAAATACTCATCTTAATTTTTTTAACATCCACACTAGGCATGCATTATGACCAGTATTTCCAAGAGGACCATTGATGTATTTAAATCCTTTATTTAAATATAATTTTTGAGCATTGACCATATTAGGCATTGATTCTATATAGCATTTTTCAAATCCAGATTCTTTAGCAAAATCTAAACATATTTCTATCAACTTTTGACCAATCCCCCTTCCCCTCAGAGTTTTATGAAAATACATTTTCTGAAGTTCACAAATATTAACATCTCCATCTCTTAGTGGACTTATACCTGCACCACCTAATATTTTTTCATCCTCTTCAACTACAAAATACTTTGATCTCGGGAATTGATATGCTTCATACATATTATCTAATTCTGGATCTTCATATGCAGAACCCTTTTGAGGAATTTCCATTTCAACTAGTACTTCTCTAAGAATAACTGATAAAGATTTATTATCAGGTTGATTAATTGATCTTATCAACATTATTTAGGTTTTTGCCTTAAATTTACAATTCTAATTTTATTAGTAATCATGGAGGATAATTTAATATATATGAAAAGGTGTATAGAGCTTGCATCAAAAGAAATAGGGAACACTTATCCTAACCCACTTGTAGGGTGTGTAATAGTTTATGAAAATAAAATTATAGGAGAAGGATCCCATCAAGCTTATGGTGATAAACATGCTGAGGTTAACGCAATAAATAATGTTAATGATAAAAATCTTTTAAAAGATTCTACACTATATGTCAATCTAGAACCATGTAATCACTATGGAAAAACACCACCCTGTACAGATATAATTCTTAAATATAAAATTAAAAATGTAGTGATTGGATCAAGTGATCCAAACAGAATGGTTGAAGGAGGAGGAATTAAAAGACTAGAGGCGAACGGGTGTAATGTTACATATGGGGTGCTAGAGAATGAATGTAATCATCTAAATAAAAGATTTTTAACCTATCATAAACAAAAAAGACCATATGTAATTTTAAAATGGGCAGAGTCAAATGATGGTTTTATAAGCCCAATTAAAAGTGAAAGAGAAGTTTATTGGATTTCCGGAGATAAATCTAAAAAATTATCTCACGGGTGGAGAAGTGAAGAACATTCTATTTTAGTTGGCGTACAGACAATTATTGATGATGACCCAATGCTTACAACAAGACTTGTTGATGGTAAAAATCCAATTAGAATTATATTAGATCCTAATTGTAGAATTCCTGTAAACTCTAAAGTTTTCTCAAAAGATTCAAAGACAATAATATTGTCTAAAACTAAGAATAACTCAATCGAGAAAAATATAAGAATTATAAATTATGATAAAATGGAATTTATTTTAAGATCATTATATGATTTAAAACTTCAATCTGTAATAATTGAGGGAGGTGCTAAAACAATTAAAAACTTCCTTGATCATGATTCTTGGGATTCCATAAGAATATTTAAGTCAAATCAAAACTTGAAAAATGGAATTAAAAGTCCTGAAATAGATATTTCTGAATTCGAAAAGACTATAATAGGAGATGACACCTTATATGAATTTGAAAGATAAAAATCTAAAATAGTTCACTAATTATTTTTGGGCATCTCAATGGTTTTCTTGTTAAAGAATCTAGAAATGCAAGGGTTGTTACACCTTCTGTAGTTTTATCATGATTCGCATTAAATATTTCATAACTAAACTCAATAGTGGATGTTGGTTTTTTTGAACAAAAAACTTTGATAAAGAAGTAATCTCCAAAAGCAAGTGGTTTTATGAATTTTAACTCACATCTAACAACGGGAAGAATAATTTTATTTCTTTCAATTTCTTCATAGGGCATGTTTAATTTTTCAAGCCATTCAATTCTTGCTAATTCAAAAAATTTCAAATAATTACTATGGTGAACAATCCCCATTTGATCTGTTTCATTATATCTAACTTTAATTTTACCTGTTATGTAGTTCATTTATCTCTTTTTGTGAAGGAAAGGGTAGTTCTTCCTACAAATTTATCACTGTTGATTTTAACTAAAAAAAAATTAATAATCAATAGTAATCATTATTTTTTTTTCACTTTTTTTAACTAATATTTGTAATCAACCAAAAACAATATTTTTTAAATATATCCAATTAATAATTAGTCAATAAAAAAATGAGTCAAACACCCTCTTCTGTATGGAACAACTGTTTATCCTTTGTCAAGGATAATATTCAACCTCAAGCATACAAAACATGGTTTGTGCCCATAATTCCTATTAAAGTTACCGATGATGTATTAAGTATTCAAGTTCCAAGTAAATTTTTCTATGAATGGCTTGAAGAACATTATGTGAAAATTTTACGTATTGCACTTACTAAAGAACTAGGACCAAAGGCTAGGCTTGTCTACATAATTAAGATGGAAAATACTTTTGGTAATAAAATGCCGTTTACTGAGAAAATTCCAAGTTCATCAAGTTCCAGCATAAAATCGCAATCAATTGAATCTCCATTTAGCACTTTTGCTTCTGAACTAAAAAATCCATTCGTAATACCAGGTATTAGAAATCTGCAAATTGAATCTCAACTTAATCCTAATTATACCTTTGAGAACTTTTTAGAAGGTGATTCAAATAGATTGGGTAGGTCAGCAGGAATTGCAGTTTCAAATAAACCTGGAGGTACATCATTTAATCCACTTTTAATTTATGGAGGAGTAGGATTAGGAAAAACTCATTTAGCACATGCAATTGGAGTTGATGTAAAACAAAAATATCCTGACAAAACTGTATTATACATTTCAGCTGAAAAATTTACTCAGCAGTACGTAGACTCAGTAAAAAAGAACAATAGAAATGATTTTATTCATTTCTATCAAGTGATAGACGTATTAATTGTTGATGATGTTCAGTTTCTCTCTGGCAAATCCGGAACTCAAGATGTCTTCTTTCATATTTTTAATCATCTTCATCAAAATGGTAAGCAAGTTATATTAACTTCTGATAAAGCTCCAATTGATATGCAAGATATAGAACAAAGACTTTTATCTAGATTTAAATGGGGATTATCTGCAGAAATACAAAACCCTAGTTTTGAGACTAGAGTTTTAATTCTGAAAAATAAACTTTATAGAGATGGTGTTGAGATTGAAGATGATGTAATAGAGTTCGTGGCTAAAAACATAAATTCTAATGTTAGAGAGTTGGAGGGTGCTATTATATCACTGATAGCTCAATCATCATTTAACAGAGCAGAAATTACTGTAGAACTCGCAAAAGAGGTTATAAATAAGTTTGTTAAGAATAACAGAAGGGAAGTTTCTATTGATTATATCCAAAAGGTCGTATCAGATTACTTTCAAATGGATATTCAAACCTTACAATCTAAAACTAGAAAAAGACATATTGTCCAGGCTAGACAAATTGCTATGTACTTTGCTAAAAAATTCACTAAAGCTTCACTAGCAAGTATTGGAACTCAAATTGGAAGAAGAGATCATGCAACTGTTCTTCATGCATGTAAGACAGTTGATAATCTTAGTTTTACTGACAAACAATTTAGGAAATATGTTGAAGATCTGAATCAGAAACTTTCAAACTAATTACCTGTATATTCCTCTACTGTTAAGCCATCTAGTGTAGACTTTTTTATTCCTATTGTGTTCAGATAAATTCCTAGCAAAAAGATGATAACCTCTATTATATGGATCAGCTACAAAGAAAATATACTTATGTTTCTTGTAGTTTAAAACTGCATCAATAGATGTTATATCAGGCATTGAAATTGGACCTGGAGGTAAACCATTAATTTTATAGGTATTATATCTTGAATTTAATCTTAAATCACGATATAAAACCCGTCTAATAATTGTGTCAAAATTTTTATAATAATCTTTTATAGAATAAATTACTGTTGGGTCAGCCTGTAAACGCATTCGAGTATTCAATCTATTAATATAAACACCTGCAATTGTTGGGCGCTCATCTACCTTAACACTTTCCTTCTGAACAATAGAAGCTAATGCGATAACTTCTTTCTTAGTCAAACCTATGTTCTTTGCCTTTTCAGTTCTACTTTTATTCCAAAATTTCTCATATTCCAAAAACATTTTATCTCTAAACTGATCAGCTTTAATATCCCAAAAAACCTCATATGAGTTAGGTATAAAAATTGATAGAATATTTTCTTTATTAAATTTATTCTCTTTTAAGAAATCTTTGTCAGTAAAAGAATTAATTAGTGCTGTACTATCTGAATATATTTGATTTGCAATTCTACCTGCTAGATTTTCAACTCGTTCTTGGTTATTAAAAGTTATAGTTAATGGGGTGTTATTGAATTTTAATGAGGATATTATTTCTTTGTTACCAACACCTTTATTTATTTTAAATCTTCCTGTTTTTATATTATCTAAGTAACCTAGTCTTTGTGCTACCTTATAAAAAGTTTTTTCAGATTTAATATATTTTGAAATTGAATCGGTAAATGACAAACTATCCTTTGATACGATATAAAGAAATATACTCTCATCGTTAAAATTGGTATTGTCTTTGTAAAATTTATTATAATGATCAATAAATAAAATTGACAAAATAATCACTACTGGTATAATAACTTTTAAAAATTTCATGTATTTAGAATTTTTTGAAATAATAATTCATCATTAAACTTATTGTTGTAGAAGATCCAATCCTTTTTTAAACCAACTCTAATGTATCCGTTTTTTTCAAATAGTAATATACTTTTTGTGTTAGCTTTAGAAATATTAGCATACAACTGATGTATAGGTACATGGTCAATAAGATGATTTTCAGCTAATTGTAATGAAGTTGAACCAATTCCTTTAGATCTATGTTCTTTAAAAATAATTATTCCAACTCCTACCCTTCTATTTATAAAATCATAATCATAAAAATCAATAAAACCATATGAATTTGTTTCATCAGAGATTACTAATCTTAGTTGTTTATGTTCGATAATATCTAAATGAGAATTTTCAATAAACTTTTTGAGTGAATGTCTAGAAAAAGGTGAAGAAGTATTTGAATAGATCCATAATGATTTATCATTTTCAACTTCATAAACTAACTCTAAATCATTAGGTTCAAGAGCTCTAAGCTGTAAATTCATAATACTGTAGTTAAACTATAGTTAAAATATAAATATTAAATGTTTAATATATTATTTTTACCTTAAAAAAATGAAATCAAACTTCAAAGTATTAGGTATTTCTTTATTCTGTTCAATTCTGACTTTTTTCATTTTTAATAATCTTATTAAGAATAAAGAAATTGATTACGAGGTGTCATATAAAAGTGACAATGTTCCTCAATATTCACTTAGTGCATTATCAAATCAAAGTAACTTTAGCTCCACATCATCACTTCCTAATTTAACTTTTGCAGCAAGTAAGTCAATTGATGCAGTAGTCCATGTTAAAAATACAAGTATTGTTGAAGAAAGTGATAGATGGTCTTTACAATTTTTTTATGGAGATGATTCTAGAAAAAAGGTTGGAACTGGATCAGGGGTTATCATATCACCCGATGGATACATAATTACTAATTATCATGTAATTGAAAATTCAACTGAAGTTATTGTAAGAACAAATGATAATAAAGAATATGAAGCGGAAATTATTGGAATTGATGAGATATATGATATTGCTGTTTTGAAAATTGATTCGGATTTAAACTTAGATTATGTATTTTTTGGAGATTCAGACTCAACACTAGTAGGGGAATGGGTCCTTGCTGTTGGAAATCCATATAATTTAAATTCAACAGTAACTGCTGGTATTATAAGTTCTAAATCAAGAGATCTAAATGAATATGATCAAAAAAATCAATCATTCATTCAAACTGATGCAGCAGTAAATTTTGGAAATAGTGGTGGTGCATTAGTAAACATTAAAGGTGAACTAATTGGTATTAATACACTAATTCAATCTATGACTGGAGGGTATGTCGGTTATTCTTTTGCTGTCCCAAGTAATACAGTAAGGAAAATATTTGAAGACATATTAGAATATGGAGATGTTCAAAAAGGTCTTCTTGGTGTAAGAGGTGTAGCTTTAAATTCACCCTATTCTAAGCAACTTAACATAAATGAAACTGAGGGATTCTATATTGATGAAATTGAATCAGGATATGGTGCAGATTCAGCTGGTCTAGTTAGAGGAGATATAATTAAATCAATTGATGGATTTAAAATAAACCGATTTTCTGATTTATCTGGGTATTTATCTTCAAAGAGACCTGGAGATAAGGTTAAAGTCAAATTTATTAGAGATGGAAAATTAGAAATTGCTGAAATAACCTTAAAGAAAAGTTCAAATTAATGAGAATTGATGTACTTACATTATTTCCAGAGGTTTTTGATAACCTTAACTCATTTTCAATAATCAAGAAGGCTATTGACACAAAGAAGGTTCAGGTTAACTCACATAATCTTAGAGATTATGCTGAAAACTCAAGAAAGGTTGATGATTATCCCTATGGAGGTTTTCCAGGAATGGTTATCAAAATTGAACCAATATATAATTGTATTGAGTCTCTAAAAAAAGATAATGTGTATGACGAGATAATATATCTTACTCCAGATGGTGATTTGCTTGATCAAAAAAAATCAAATTATTTTTCAACTTTAAATAATATCATAATTATATGTGGACACTATAAAGGGATCGACCATAGAGTGAGAGAATCTTTAATTACCAAAGAGATATCAATTGGAGATTTTGTAGTGTCAGGTGGAGAACTTCCTGCTGCTGTTTTATGTGATTCAATAATAAGGCTTCTTCCTGGTATAATAGGTGATGAATCTTCTGCTTTATCCGATGCTTTTCAAGATGATTTATTGTCAGCTCCAATTTATACTAGACCAGAGGTTTACAAGGGCTTACAAGTTCCAAAAGTTCTACTATCTGGAAATGATAAAGAAATTCAAAAGTGGAATGATGAGAAATCTTTAGAGAGAACAAAATTACTTAGGCCAAATCTTTTTGATAATGAATAAAAAAGGTTAATTTTGGCCGAGTTTGAATATAATCAAACCAAATAAAAAAGATTTCAATGGATTCTGTAGTAAAATTAGTTCAAGATAAACTTATAATTAAAAATGAATTTCCTTCTTTTTCTGCTGGTGACACCTTAACAGTTACCATCGAAATTAGGGAAGGTGATAAGGTTAGACCCCAGTCCTTTAAGGGTGTGGTTATTCAAGTGAAAGGTAGAGGAATATCTAAAACATTTACTATTAGAAAAATGTCCGGCACTGTCGGAGTTGAGAGAATTTTTCCGTTAAACATGCCTGGTTTAAAGAAAATTGAAGTTAATAAGAAAGGTAAAGTTAGACAGTCAAGAATTTATTACTTCAGAGAACTTAGAGGAAAGAAAGCTAGGATTAAAGAAGTATAGATCTTATGTCAAAAATTAAAGTAGCCAACCCCATAGTAGAAATTGATGGTGATGAAATGGCTAGAATCATCTGGAAATTTATTAAAGAAAAATTGATTTTAGATTATATAGACCTAGATGTGGTTTATTATGATCTAGGTATAGAATCTAGAGATAAAACTGATGACCAAATTACTATTGATGCAGCTAATGCTATTAAGAAGTACAATGTTGGTGTAAAATGTGCTACAATAACTCCAGATGAAGAAAGAGTTGACGAGTTTTCATTAAATAGAATGTACAAATCTCCTAATGGAACTATCAGAAACATAGTAGGCGGTACTGTATTTAGAGAGCCTATTATTTGCAGGTCTATTCCTAGGTATGTTCAAGGATGGTCAAGGCCAATTTGTATTGGAAGACATGCTTTTGGAGATCAATACAGAGCAACTGACGTTAGAACCCAAGGGCCAGGAAAACTTGAAATGAAATTTATACCCCAAGATGGAAGTGAGCCAAAAACATGGGAGGTTTATAATTTTGAAGAAGACGGTGTTGCTATGTCTATGTTTAATATTGATTCTTCAATTTATGGGTTTGCAAGATCGTGTATGAATATGGCTGTAACAAAAAGATGGCCTCTTTATCTTTCTACAAAGAATACTATTCTTAAAGCTTATGATGGCCGTTTTAAAGATATTTTTCAAGAAGTTTTTGAAAATGAATTCAAAGATAAATTTGAAAAAGAAAATATTACATATGAACATAGACTTATTGATGATATGGTAGCGTCTGCCATTAAGTGGAAGGGTGGTTTTGTATGGGCATGTAAGAACTACGATGGTGATGTTCAATCTGACATTGTAGCTCAAGGATTTGGTTCTCTTGGATTAATGACCTCGACACTGGTTACTCCTGATGGAAAAACTCTTGAAGCAGAAGCTGCCCATGGAACAGTTACTAGGCACTTTAGAAGACATCAAAAAGGTGAACAAACTTCTACTAATCCAATAGCATCAATATTTGCATGGACTAGGGGATTGATGCACAGAGGTAAACTTGATAATAATCAAGAATTAATCAACTTCTGCAAAACACTCGAAGAAGTTTGTATTGAAACTGTAGAGGATGGCAAGATGACAAAAGATCTTGCAATGCTTGTTTTTAGAGATGATCTTGTAGACTCAAATTTTCTAACTACTCAACAGTTTTTAGATGAATTAAAAACGAATCTTAACAATAAATTAAACATAGAATTATAATGGATTTTATTAAGGTTACAGAGCAAGAATCCAATCATAAAGATTTACAAAAAAAGACGGTATTTGAACTAGTTAATGCAATGCATGAAGAGGACAATAATGCACTTAAAGCAGTCAATAAAGTTCTTCCTAATGTTATTGAACTAATTGAAGAAATTGAACCTAAAATTAAAAATGGGGGTAGACTTTTTTATATTGGAGCTGGAACAAGTGGTAGGCTTGGAGTTTTAGATGCATCCGAATGCCCACCAACTTTTGGAACGCCTCCTGAAAAAGTTGTTGGTCTTGTGGCAGGAGGAATACCTGCTCTATACAGCTCAATTGAAATAGCTGAAGATGATTTAAACCAGGCTTGGAAAGATCTTTCAGAGCACAACATCAGTTCAAATGACATTGTAATTGGTATTGCTGCATCTGGAACAACTCCATATGTAATTGGGGGATTACAAGAATGTAAAAAAAATAATATTTCTACTGCATGTATTGTTTGTAACGAAAATTCACCTGTATCAAAATATGCAGACTTCAAAATTGAAGTTGTCGTTGGACCTGAATTTTTAACTGGAAGTTCAAGACTTAAAGCTGGAACAGCCCAAAAATTAATTCTAAACATGATTTCAACAATTTCAATGATTCTTGATGGTCATGTCAGAGGCAATAAGATGATTGATATGCAAATGAGTAATGCTAAGTTGAATAAAAGAGCTAGAAAAATACTTATTGATGAACTCGGAATTGATAAAGAAAAAGCTGATAAATTAATTATTAAACACAAGAGTATTCGATCAGCTATGGAAAACTACCTAAATGAATAAATACTTAAGAAAAGGATTTATTCAAGTCTTTGTAGGAATTTCCCTTTGTTTTATTGCACCTATTACAATCTCTCAAGCGTTTAATAATCAAGATCATCCATTTTTTATCATAGTTTTAATTGTTGGAACAATTCTACTTGTTAGTGCTATTTATTTTGGATACAAGGGGATTAACAATATATTAAACGGGACTCTAGGTCCTAAAGATAAATTGAATTAATTTTGATTTTAAAATAAGCTATATATGATTAGTATAATTTTTCCAGATAGTTCAGTTAAAAAGTTTGATAAAGGAACTAAGGTTTTGGATGTTGCAAAAAGTATCAGTGAAGGACTTGCAAGAAAAGTGATCTCAGCTTCTTTCAACAATGAAACTTATGAAATTGAATCTGAACTGCATTCTGATGGTAATATTAAATTTTATACTTGGGAAGATGATGAAGGTAAGCAAGCATTCTGGCATTCATCTTCACATATATTAGCACAAACAATAAAATTTTTCTATCCTAAATGTAAATTAACAATTGGACCATCTATAGAAAATGGTTTTTATTATGATGTTGATTTTGATGGAGATACTATTTCAGAAAAAGATTTTCAGAAAATTGAAGTAAAATATCTAGAATACGCTAGGCTTAATAGTCAGTTTAAGATGAAATCAATTTCTAAGAAAGATGCGCTTGATTTTTATAAAAAAGAAAGTAATCAATACAAGATTGAATTAATTGATACACTTGATGACGGAACTATTACTTTTTGTGATCATTCTGACTTTAGTGATTTATGTAAAGGTGGTCATATTCCTTCAACAGGAATTGTAAAGGCAGTTAAGCTACTTAATATTGCTGGAGCTTATTGGAGAGGGGATGAAAAGAATAACCAGCTAACAAGAATATATGGTATATCATTCCCTAAACAAAAATTACTAACTGAATATCTTGAATTAATTGAGAAAGCTAAAGAAAGAGATCATAGAAAATTAGGAAAAGAGTTAGAGCTATTCACATTCTCAAGCAAAGTTGGTCAAGGTCTACCTTTATGGTTACCAAAAGGAACTGACTTAAGAGATCGCCTTCAAAGTTTCTTAGAAGATGCTCAAAAAAAAGCTGGTTATAAGAAAGTAATGACCCCTCATATAGGTTCAAAAGAACTTTATATTACATCTGGTCATTATGAAAAGTATGGTGAAGATAGTTTTCAACCAATTAAAACTCCTAATGAAAATGAAATTTTCATGCTAAGACCAATGAATTGCCCACATCATTGTGAAATATTCAATGCAAAACCATTAAGCTATAGAGATTTACCTCTAAGACTTGCTGAGTTTGGAACAGTATATAGATATGAGCAGAGTGGTGAGCTTCATGGTTTGAGTAGGGTCAGAGGATTTACAGTAGATGATGCCCATATTTTTTGTTCACCAGAACAAGTAGATTCAGAGTTTAAGAATACCATAGACTTGGTGCTTTATGTATTTAGATCATTAGGGTTTAGTGAATTTCATGCACAAGTTTCATTAAGGGATCCTGATGATCCTAAAAAATATATAGGATCTGATGAAAATTGGAATATAGCAGAAGAAGCTATCTTAAGTGCTGCAAAAGAGAAAAAGTTAAATTATAAAGTTGAATATGGAGAAGCAGCTTTTTATGGTCCAAAACTTGATTTTATGGTGAAAGATGCCTTAGGTAGAAATTGGCAATTAGGTACAATCCAGGTTGATTATAACCTTCCTGAAAGGTTTGAACTTACTTATAAGGGTAGTAATAATGAGGATTTAAGACCTGTTATGCTTCATAGGGCTCCTTTTGGAAGTATGGAAAGATTTGTAGCTATTCTTCTTGAGCATACTGGGGGTGTTTTCCCTTTATGGCTGGCGACTACACAGGTAGAAATATTAATTGTTAGTGAGAACTTTAAAAATTATGGTCAAAAAGTTTTAAATATCTTAGAAAATCACGAAATTCGCGCGCACTTAGATGATAGAAATGAGACTGTGGGGAAAAAAATTAGAGAATCTGAGATAAATAAGATTCCATTTATGATTGTTGTTGGTGAAAATGAAGTTAAAAACAACAGTATTTCCATAAGAAGACATCATGGTGATGATTTAGGTGAAATGAAAATTGAAAAGTTTGTTGATATAATTAAAAAAGAAATTTCAGATTGTATCCCAGAGTTTAATATTAATTAAAAACATTAGTTATAGCAATAAGAAGAAGAAGATCGAATAGGAGATTCAGCAGAGTAATAAAAGAAGATCCTCATAAAATCAACACAAAGATAACTGCTTTTGAAGTTAGACTTGTTGGAGATAATGTAGAAGTTGGAGTATATTCTACAAGTGAGGCATTAAGGATGGCAAGAAATCTAGAATTAGATTTAGTTGAAATCTCTCCTAAAGCTTCTCCTCCTGTATGTAAAATTCTAGAATACAAGAAATTCTTGTACGAATCGAAGAAAAGGGAAAAAGCACTAAAATCAAAGGCAACTAAAATTGTTGTGAAAGAAATTAGGTTTGGTCCACAGACTGATGAACATGATTATCAGTTTAAGAAGAAACATGCAGAGAAATTTTTAAATGAAGGTGCTAAATTAAAAGCATTTGTATTTTTTAAAGGAAGATCGATCATTTTTAAAGAACAAGGTCAAATTTTGCTACTTAGATTAGCTCAAGATCTTGAAGGAATTGGAACAGTAGAGCAATTGCCAAAGCTAGATGGAAAGAGAATGATTATGTTCATAATGCCAAAAAAGAATTAAAAACAGGAACTATGCCTAAAATGAAAACAAAATCCAGTGCTAAGAAAAGGTTTAAAATAACTGGATCAGGAAAGATTAAAAGAAAACATGCCTTTAAAAATCACATGTTGACTAAAAAGTCAAAAAAGAGAAAATTAAGGTTAACTCACTTTGGACTTGTTCATGTAAGTGACGAAAATAGTATTAAAAGACAATTAAGATTAAAATAAATTACTAGCTATGCCAAGATCAGTAAATTCAGTTGCTTCAAGAGCAAGAAGAAAAAAGATAATAAAACAAGCCAAAGGTTACTTTGGAAGAAGAAAAAACGTTTGGACAGTAGCTAAAAATGCTGTTGAAAAAGCACTTGTTTATGCTTACAGAGATAGAAAAACAAAGAAAAGGAATTTTAGATCTCTTTGGGTTATGAGAATAAATGCTGCAGCTCATTTGCATGGACTATCTTACAGCGAATTTATGTTTAAAATAAAGACAAATAAAATCTCTCTTAATAGAAAGGTTTTAGCTGACTTAGCTATGAACAATCCAAACGCATTTGAGGCGATTATTAAATCACTAAAATAACTTCACCCCACTCCTACCTCAACTTTATCATATTTTTTAGGTCTAATAAAAAAATATAGATTGAAAGAAGGTGCTTTACTTAAACTTTTAAAGAGTCCAAATTCAAAAAATAAGGGTTTTAATCTTCTAGTAGGTTTATATCATGAAAAAACATACTGGATGATAAGAAAAATGGTATTATCGCATGACTCAGCTAATGATGTACTTCAAAACACATACATTAGAATATTCAAAGGCATTGAGAACTTTAAAGAGAAAAGTAAACTATCAACTTGGATTTATAGAATTGCGTACAATGAATGCATTAGGTTTCTAGCTAATGAATCTAAACTTAAAAAAGTTGAGTTAGATTCGAATGATGATAACTATTCTAGAAAACTATATGCTGATGAATATTTTGATGCAGAAAGTTTATCATTAAAATTTCATCAAATATTGTCAGAGTTAACTCTTAGACAAAGAAATATTTTCAATATGAAATATTTTGATGAACTTAAATTTAGTGAAATTTCAAAGATTACAGATATGAATATAAATACTATCAAATCAATATATTATTCAGTAGAAAAAATAATTAAAAAAGAAATAGATGAATCAACACTATAATAAATTAGGTTTTAAAATACCTCAAAATTATTTTAAAGAATCTAAAGATCAAATTATTAATTCTTTAAATACCAACGAAAAAAACTCAACTATAAAAAATATTTTGAGTATATATAAATACCCAATTGCAGCTTTATTTATAGGAAGTTTAATATTGTATAATTTTCTAAATTTTAAAACTGAATCATATGAATATGATCAAAATTCACCAATAATTTACTCTATTATTAGTGAAGAAGATATTAGTGAAGAAGATTTACTTGAATACTTTACAAATAATTTAGCTATTAATGAAATTAAAATTCCTAAATAAACTTTTTAATGTTTATAAGTTCAAAGTATATGATGAGAAGAGAAATTAAAATAATACTATTAATTATTATTACAGTGTTTAGTCTGAATACACTGGTTAGTCAAGATAAAAAAAGTAAGTTTTCTATAGAACTACTTGAAACTTTTACCGATACTCAAAAAGAACTACTTGAAAAAGAAAGGAAATACTTAGATAAACAAAGAACTTCTATAAGAAAAACTTTTAATGACAGTCAAAAAGAAATTATTTCAGATACAACCATATCAAAAAGAGAGAAGAAAAAAATGATTATGGAATCATTTTCTAATGACCAAAAAAGGATAATTGAGAGATATGATAAAAGAATTGACACGATCAGAAAAAAATTTAATAGAACCTTAAGTAAAAACCAAAGAATTTTAATTACTAAAATCAAGAGGAAAAAATCTAAAAAAAATGAATAGATTTTTAACAAATCCTTTTGTTTTCCTTCAGTTTTTTAAAAATATATTTGCAAACCAAACTACTTAAAATGAACAGAATTTATTTATTTATCTTATTAACTTTTACTTCCTACACATTTTCACAAGAATACACTGCTGAGCAACGTGCAAATTTTGCTAATCTATTATTTACTGTATCTGGTTCAGTTACCGACTCAGAAACTAATGTTCCTCTTGAATATGCTACTATATCATTAAAGCATAAAAAATTTCCAGATAAAATTTTTGGTGGAATAACGGATGAAAACGGAAAGTTCTCAGTGGAAGTAAACCCAGGAATGTACAATATAAAAATTGACTACATATCGTTTGAATCATATGTGGATGATAATTTAAGAGTTATTGAAAATACAGATATTGGAAATACAGCTTTGAATCTTGATGTATCAATGCTTGATGAAGTTGAAGTTAGAGCAGAAAGGACTCAAGTTGAAGTTAGATTAGATAAAAAAATATATAATGTAGGACAAGATATAACAGTAAGAGGTGGAAACGTCTCAGATGTGCTAGCTAATATTCCGTCTATAGAGGTTGACTTTGATGGAAATGTATCTTTAAGAGGAAATAGTAATGTCAAAATTTTAATTAATGGTAAACCATCAGGTCTAGTTGGATTAGCAGGACCTCAAGGTTTAAGATCCATTCCTTCTGAATCTATTGAGAAAGTTGAAGTAGTTACTTCACCTTCTGCTAGATATTCTGCAGAAGGAACTGCTGGAATACTAAATATTATTCTGAAGAAACAAGATTTATTAGGGTTTAACGGTAATGTTAATTTAAATGCTGGTGATCCAAAGAGTTCTGGTATTTCAGGCACATTTAATTTAAGGAACAACAAAATAAATATATTTAATACTACATCTTTTAAAGATGGTGATAACAACAGTAATTTTAATGGTACTACTGAGTATTTCAATAGTAACTTAAAAATAGATAATCAAACTAAGAGTAATCGAAATTCAAAAAATAACTTCCTAAATTTAGGTATTGAATATTATTTAGATGATAAAACTTCTTTGACCTTAAGCGGTTTTTATAGAAAAGGTGATCAATTAAGTTATTCTAGAAACGTTGTTAACGATATAACAAACATAGATATTGTATCATCTAATGAAAGAATAGCTAACGATAAAGAATTAGAGGAATCTTTTGAATATGCTCTTGATTTTTACAAAGACTTTGATAAGGATGGGCACACTCTAAGTGCAAGAATATCATATGAAGAAGATGATGAAAACTCAGTTGACAACATAGAAGACTTTTCAACTATCCCATTTGTTTCTTCATCAGCATTTGAGAGAACTACTAATATTGATTTTCAAAACAGGTTACTCGCTCAAATAGATTATGTATACCCTATTGATGAGAATACTGAATTTGAACTTGGATATAGAGGTAGATTTCTTGATAGGGAAACTGATTTTGATGTTTCATTCCTAAGAGGTGGTTTGTACCAGTCAGACTCAGGTCTATCTAATATTTTTAAGTATAGTGAGAATATCAATTCTTTTTACACACAATTTGGTAAAAAATTTAACTCTCTTTCTGTATTGTTAGGTCTTAGATATGAAGATTCTAAGCAAGAAATTGATCAAAGAACTACAAATCAATTTGAAGTAAAAAAATACTCTGACTTATTTCCAACTGTTAATATCGCATATCAATTTTCAGATTTAGAGTCCTTAACTTTAGGATATAGCAAAAGAGTTAGAAGACCTAGGGGATGGGATATTAATCCTTTTCCAAGAAGAAACTCAATAACTTCTTATAGAAGAGGTAATCCATTTTTAGATCCAACTTTTACTTCTGCATATGAAGTTGATTATTTAAAAAGATTCAAAAAGATTACAATTAATACAGCTTTATTTTATAGACAATCAGATGGTAATGTTGAGAGAATTCAGCAAGAGACTGGAGACTTGGTCAATTTAATTGTAGAGTCAGGATCTAATAATCCTGTTTTACAGGTCCCTGTGCTTGAGTATTATCCAATAAATTTATCAACTAACAAGAGAATTGGTTCTGAATTAAGTATAACATACACCCCATCTAGGTCTGTTAGAATTAATGGTAGTTTTACATTAAATTCTACCAAAATTAGAGGTGCCTACAACAATCAAAGCTTTGATTCAGATGATACTAACTGGAGTGCTAGATTTAATGGATTCATTAGACTTCCAAAAGATTATAGTCTACAGTTTTTTGGATTCCTGAGAGGTCCTAGCGAAAATGCATTCTCTAAAAGAAAAGCGTTTGGGTTTACAACTGTATCAATTCAAAAAAGTATTCTTGATAAGAAAGGAAATATCTCACTTAGATATTCTGACATATTTAATACTGGTAGATTTAGGTCAACAACTACAAGAGATACATTTAGATCTGAGTCTGAAGGACAATGGAGAGAACCTTCTTGGGTATTAACTTTTTCATATAGAATAAACGAAAATCAATCTAAAAGAAAGCAAAGGGCGAGAAATAATCAACAAGACTTTAGTGATGGTGGTGGAGATGAAGGGCCTATATTCAATTAAGATTTTAACTTTTTAGTAATAAAATCTTTAATTTTCCTAAACACATAAGATGAAGCCCAATATGGAGCAACAATAGCTAAAAAAATCATAAGCCAAAAGCCCATAGTGAAAACAGCTAAAAATGCTAAAAAACCTAGGTATTGTTCAAACTCCATATATTTGTAATTGCTTTACAAAAGTAAATTTTTTTAAGTAAATTACAAAGACGATGGACTATAGAATTGAAAAAGATACATTAGGAGAAGTTAAAGTCCCTAAAGACTCATTATGGGGAGCTCAAACAGAAAGGTCAAGGAAGAATTTTAAAATAGGTAATTCATCTTCAATGCCTATAGAAATTATTCATGCGTATGCAATACTCAAAAAATCTGCTGCACAAACAAATGAAGATCTTGGAGTGTTATCCAAAGATAAATCTCAACTAATACAAAAAGTTTGTGATGAAATACTTGAAAATAAACATAATGATCAGTTTCCTTTAGTTATATGGCAAACTGGATCAGGTACTCAAACAAATATGAATATAAATGAGGTTATTTCTAATAGAGCTCATTTATTAGAAGGTAAGACACTTGGTGAATCTGATAAAACATTATCACCTAACGATGATGTTAATTTATCTCAGTCCTCAAATGATACATTCCCAACAGC
>Ga0115000_10000251_pt1 | contig 49422 bp, 50 predicted proteins | sample ArcticOcean_MG_C_6_FD_89690 | JGI IMG/M metagenome (GOLD analysis project Ga0115000, IMG submission 89690) | Marine microbial communities from western Arctic Ocean - ArcticOcean_MG_CB8_128 | ecosystem: Environmental > Aquatic > Marine > Oceanic | place: Arctic Ocean: Canada Basin | collected...
CGAACCCTCCACATTGTCAGCCAACACCTTAGTAATAGCAGCAGTCAACGTCGTCTTACCATGATCAATATGACCCATAGTTCCAACATTCACATGCGGCTTATTACGCTCAAAAGTTTCTTTGGCCACGGTATTTCTCCTGGGGTTGTAGTTAAATGTGGCTAACACGCCGGACGAATCCGGCGTTGTAGCGGCGGGCAGAGTCGAACTGCCGACCTCTCGATTATGAGTCGAGCGCTCTCACCAACTGAGCTACGCCGCCCTAGACCAACCCGAAGGCTAGCATTTGGGTTGGAGCCCCCTGTCAGAGTTGAACTGACGACCTCTTCCTTACCATGGAAGCGCTCTGCCGACTGAGCTAAGGGGGCGCGCCGACTTGCGTCGGACAGCCATTGAGGATGCCACGATTATTGAGCCGTCGAAACCTTGTGTAGGTCACATCCCGTCCCGATGTCCCGTTATCAAAGGCCGCTGGGAATTATTCAGTCATGGACGAAGGCCTTTGCCTCAGTAATGTTGCAACCATAGAGCTACCTATGGCCTCAATTTCGATCGATTCCCCGTTGCTTTCCTGACCATGCCACTACAGTCGCCGAATGTTGATTCGTCTGGCTGAAGACCGTGATGCCGAAGCAATCCGGACTATCTACAACCCGTTTGTGCTGACTTCGACCGTGACGTTTGACCTCGAACCGCGGTCTCTAGAACAACAGCGAGTGTGGCTGCGTGACCGATCCGGTGCCCATGCAGTCCTGGTCGCCGAAATCGACGGCGAGACCGCGGGATTTGCGTCGCTGTCTCCCTACCGAATGCGTGCCGCATACTCCACATCCGTGGAAGACAGCGTGTACGTTGCCGATCACTTCCAAGGACGCGGAGTGGGGTCAAATCTGCTGGGCGCGATTCTCGATGTCGCCGCCGATCACGGCTTTCACTCCGTACTGGCCAAGATCGTCGACGGGCACGCGGCATCGATTGCTTTACACGAGGCCCACGGTTTCGAACTTGTTGGCATTGAGCGCGAAATTGGCCGCAAGTTCAACAAGTGGCTAGACGTGGCCCTAATGCAAAAACTGCTCGACTAGCCCCCCACCACCAACACCCAACGCCCAACACGCACCCCACCCAAAACCCCCCACCCAAAACCCCCGAACTGGTAGGCCCAGATGACACCAGGACCCCCAACTGGGCCTACCAGTTGGGATTTTGGTCAGGGGTTCTACATCAGGGTTTTTAGGAAGGCGCGGGTACGGGCTAGGTCGACGTCGTTGAGACCAAACTCTAACGCTGCGAATTCGGTGGTACCTGCTGCCTTGAGCGCAGCGATACGCTCGCCGACCTGCTCCTCGCTACCAAAGAGCGAAACATCCGAAGGTCCGGCCGCTCCTTCGCGATCGAGCATGGCCCGATACGACGGGAGAACACCGTAAATCTCGAGCACCTCGTCGGCGAAGGCGCGAACCGGCGCGGTGTCGTCAGTGATACAGACCGGCAGGCTACACACAATGCGTGGTGAAGGCCGGTCAGCTTCAGCCGCAGCGTCTTGGATACGCGGAGCAATGTGTTCCTTGATTGTCTTCTCGCCCACCATCCACAAGATGGTGCCGTCGGCCCGCTTGCCGGCCACCCGAAGCACCTGTTCGCCCAAGGCGGCAATAAGCAGAGCCGGCGCCTCTTCGGTGATACGTGCCGCTGGTTGGTTGATCAACGTGAACTTTTCACCCTTGTAGTTGGCATGGCCAGTGTTCATTAGTGAGTTGAGAATTTCGAGATAGTCGATGAGGTGACGAACCGGACGATCCCATTTCATGCCCCAACCGTCTTCAACCTGGGGTTTGTGGCCCAGGCCAATTCCCAACTGCAAGCGACCCCCAATAGCCGCTTGGGTGGTGAGCGCTTGCGCAGCCAACATCGATGGATGGCGAGGCCACGTAGGAATCACCGCAGTACCCATCTCAATTCCCGGCGCCGAGTCGGCTACCGCAGTAATAACCGTGAGCGCATCGGTTACCCCAACCTGAGCAAGCCACCAACCAGCAAAACCATCTTCGGATGCCTTCCTAGCGTGCGAGCGCAGTGTGTCGAGGTTGGGAAAGATGGCTTCGGACGAGCCGTTGATCGAGATTTTCATACATTTAGTTCTAGCGCATCCCTACGCGCGAGACTGGATCACATGGGAACTTAACTGGCCATTCACACCGAAATTAATTCGGCGATAAATAACGACTGGAAGCGGATGGCTCGGCCTGGATCGTTCTTTACGGGTGCACAGCGCGTGGCCATGGCAACCGAAGCACGCCGTGGTCGCGATGGCGACCCCACGGGCACTGGCGAACTCTCCCCCACAGTCGCTCGCGTAGTCCGTCAGGTATCGGTACGACCCATGGACATCACGCACCAATGAGTCGATCAAGCCTTCTCCGAGGGTCTAACCCAGTTGCAGTACGTGGAGATAATCGGACTTGTATCGCGGCTCTCAGCCATCGACCTCATCGATTTCGGCATTGGCTCAGACCAGCGCCCCCTGCCAGATCCTGTCGCGTGTGAACCCACCGGCAACTTTGACTCCGCAGCACAACCCAACGGTGCGGTCGTTCCCACAACTGTTCCGTCCGGAGCATCTGTAGCGCTAACAGGCATTCGTGCCGAAAACGCGGCGCTGCACGAGATCCACGAAGCCTCCATTATTTCCAATACGCAGATTCCCGAATTTGGATTGACGAAAGATCTCATCCGCCCGCGATGCTCTTATTGCCGCTGTCGGTGAGGCCGGAGCGGTGCGTGCCATCGCTGTAGCGGGGAACTGCGGCATGATGAACCGGGTTCTTTATGCGGTTATTAATCCAATCAGCGGCCGACCTGGCACAATGGCTGCAGAACTTAATATTGAATGGCCTCGCTCATGACTTCAACTTTTCTTCGACGCTTCCTTCTTCCGCTCCTGGCCTTTACCGTGCTAGCCACGGCGTGCGGAGGTGGGTCAGAATACAAATCGGCATCGGTTCCAGACCCCACTGAACTCCCCGCTCCCCCAGCCACCGAAGTCCCGGTGCCGACGGCCGACCCAGATCCCACCCCAGAGCCAACAGTAGAGCCCACCCCAGAGCCCGAACCGGTTCGACCGACCATCGATGAACTGATTTCATCCGGCAAGATTCTTAACATCGCGCACGCCGGCGGCGACCAAGAAAACCCGCATTCGACCAGATACGCATTTGACCAAGCGATCGCCCACGGAGCCGACATTCTCGAAATCGACGTACAACTCACCGCGGACGGCGTCCTGATCATCCAACATGACAGCACCGTTGATAGAACCACCGAGGCGACCGGTCCGGTAATCGACCGAACCCTCAGCGAACTAAAAGCTCTCGACGCTGCCTACCGGTTTGCGGAAGGCTGCTGGAGTTGCCCGGACCGACCCGATGAAGAGTACATCTACCGCGGTGTCCGTACCGGCGACACCGCCCCGCCTGAGGGCGCCGTACCCGATGACTTCACCATCCAAACCTTCGCCGAGATCGTCGAACGCTTCCCCCTTACCGCCTTCGATATCGAAATTAAGGGCGACTTTCCTCAAGCCCTCGATGTGGCCGAGCAGTTGGCGTTAGAAATTGACCAGTTCGGCCTGACCGAGAACGTCGTTGTGGTGTCATTCGATGACGAAATCGTGGCGGCCTTCGGCGAAATGGCGCCCGACGTGGAACTCAGCCCCGGTACCAGTGCCATGACCACGTGGCTTCTTGCCGGAGCCGACCTGGACGAAGGAATGCGCATTGTCCAGGTGCCGCCATTCTTCGGGGCGATCGAAGTTATCAACCCCGCGTTTTGGGCTCGGGTCGAGGCAACCGGTGTCACCGTCTGGATGTGGCCCAACGACGGATCAACACAGGAGAATGCCGAGTTCTACCAAGATATGATCGACCAGGGTGTCACCGGAATCATTGCCGGGCGTCCTAGCCAGGTTCCGTCTTAGCCAATCATTACGTAGTCCATGTCGCAGAATTGCGGCGGCATCGCGCTTTGCTTCCGCTATCGTATTTCGTCCTGGGTCGGTGCCCGAGCGGCCAAAGGGAACGGGCTGTAAACCCGTCGTTGTAATGACTACGAAGGTTCAAATCCTTCCCGGCCCACGCTCCAAGAAGCGGATCAGCGCATGCTGGTCCGCTTCTTACATTTTATGCCAAGAGGCGACGGGCGATGAGTTTGAGGCAAAGAACCTCGTCGGCCCCCTCAAAGATTGAAAGCACTCGCGCATCAACATAAAGGCGCGACACTTCGTACTCTTCGGCGTACCCGTAGCCACCGTGAATCTGCATGGCCTCACGCGCCACCCACTCCGCGGCTTTGCACACAAATGCCTTGGCCATGGCCGCGTCGGCGGCTCCTTCGCCCGTCGCCATCTGACGGGCGACTCGATAGGAAAACTGACGGCTGATCTGGATGAGCGCGGCCATGGTGCCAAGCTTCACGTTGGTGAGTTGGTAGGTGTCGAGTGATGACCCGAATACTTGGCGGTCAGCGGCGTAGATAACGGCAAGTTCATAGGCCCGTTGCATTACCCCCACAGATCGGGCGGCGGTTTGTAATCGCCCATTCTCGAAGCCGGTCATTTGAAGATAAAACCCGCGCCCCAGACCCGCACCTTCGCCCACGAGGTTGGCGTCAGGCACAAACCAATTGTCGAAGACGACCTCGAAGGAGTGCATGCCTCGGTACCCCAGCGTGAGGATGGCGCGCCCACCCATCGTTCCGCCATCGAGTTCGTGATGAAATGTATGACCGAGATCGGCTGGTTTCTCGACCAGTAGCAAACTCAGCCCGCGGTGACCAACGCTGGCATCGTTGTTCGTGCGCGCGAGCACCATGAGCACCGTGGCCCGACCGGCAAATGTGCACCATGTCTTCGTACCGTTAAGCAACCAACCACCAACGGTCGGTGTCGCCGTAACGCTGAGAGACGCGACATCGGATCCGAAATCGGGTTCGGTCACTGCCACCGCACAAAGTGATTCACCCGATGCGAGTTTGGGAAGCCATTTTGTCTTTTGGGCGTCGGTGCCGCCCGCTTCTAAAGCCCGAGCCAAAATTTCTGGCCGAGTGATCAGTGAGCCGCCTGCGCCGAGCGAGCCTCGCGACAGTTCTTCGGTGGCGATAACCATGGCCAGATAGTCGTCCTCGCCACCTGAGGCGGATCCGCCGTACTGCTGGTTTATCGACAATCCAAAACAACCGAGGGCCGCTACACCATCGATGAGGTCCTGCGGGATGTCATCGTCATGGCGGTGAATTGCTTCGGCTACCGGCATGATTTGTTCATCGGCAAACCGTCGAAAAATTTCGGCGACCATCGTGAGGTCGGCCCCCAAATGCCCCGGACCGGGCCGGTTCGCGGCCTCGGCAATAAAATCGCCCTGAGTAGTTGTCGAGCAATATCCCCGAACACCATCAAGGGCATCGCCAGAGATACCCCACCGCTCATGGGCCGCCCAAACAATGGCTGCGAACTCGTGGAGGGCTTTCCCGATGAAAATATGGGCGAGGCGTTCTTCGGTGGTTCCCTTGCTTCCGTACTCGAGTGCCGTCTCACACATGGCCAAAGATGCCGCCGTATGTGACAGTTGATACAAGCGGGCCTGGTCGAGTTGGCTATCGGGCCCATCTGCTTGGATGTGGGCAACCGCCTGGGCAAAAAGGTCTTGGGCCAAGGCCACCGCTTCACGGGCTTGCTGCAACATAGTCACCACCGTAGGACGTCGACCGCCTGCGCCGCGCACCAAATCGCCAACCGGCGTACTTCCGGCCAGTCCACCGGCGCATCGCTATGCTCGCGGCATGCCTTCCTTTGATATTTCCTCCGAACTCGATGGTCAAGAAGTTCGCAATGCCGTCGATCAAGCTGCCCGCGAGATAGCCAACCGCTACGACTTCAAAGGAACCGAGTCCACCGTCGAGTTGGGCGAGAATATCATCACCCTCGAATCTTCGGCCCACGACCGTGTCGAAGCACTTAAGCAGGTTCTCGAAGAGAAGCTCGTGCGCCGCAAAGTCTCGTTGAAAGGTGTCGAGTTCGGCACGGCTGAGGATGCCGCCGGTGGCCGATCACGCATGGTGGCCACCCTCGCAGCAGGTATCTCGTCGGACAAAGCACGCGAACTCAACAAATTCGTCAAAGCCTTGGGTATCAAAGGCGTCCAGTCACAAACCCAGGGGGACGAGCTGCGGGTCAATGCCAAGAAGCGCGATGTACTCCAAGAGGTCATCGCCGCGTTACGTGAGGGTGAATTCGGCATCCCGCTGCAGTTCGGCAACTTCCGCGACTAATTGAAAAGTTCATGTAAGGCGTTCCACTCCGCGTAGCCCTCTGCAAGCATTTCGGGCTAGAGGGTGGCGAGGAACCCGCTGATGGCGGCGTTGGTTTCGGCTGGATGGGTGAGATTAGCGGCGTGCGAACCGCCCTCGATGGCGGCCAGTTGCGCACCCTGGATGGCCTTGCTGAGAGCCACACCATTGTCGTAGGCAATAGCCGCGTCGGCAGTGCCATGCACGACGAGTGCCGGACATGAGATCTCGCTCATACGGTCGGTGATGTCTTCGCGATTGTGCAAACAGTTCGAGACCTCGATGGAGAACGTGGCGCGTCTACTTTCCCAATCGGCTATCCAAATCTCGTTAAGCGCTGGATCGCCCAGAATGAGTGCGGCAACAAATTCGCCCACGTCGCCAAGCGGTGCGTCGGACGTCCAGTGATCGATCATTGCGTTGCGCCCCTCAATCAGTTCGGGAGGATCAATACCTGATTCGGTGTCGATAAGTACCAAGGCTCGCACTCGGTCGGGGTGAGCAAGCGCGGCACGTAGCGACAAGAAACCGCCCTGCGACATACCTGCGAACACGGCCTGATCGACACCAAGGTGATCGAGCAACGCCACCGCATCGTTGGCCGAATCCCAATAGGAGAACGGACCGGTAGCCGGCGTTTCACCAAATCCACGCTCGTCCCAGGCCACATGACGCCACCCTGCGACACCCTGCACCTGAGGATCGAACATAGTGTGATTCATCAAGAACCCGTGGCTCCAAATGATGACCGGATCGTCACCACCAGAGTCGGTGTAATTGATCTGCTGTCCGTTAACCGCGGCAACTGGCATGAGCGTTCTCCTCTAGTTCGGTAGTACTAGCTAATCACGAACTGGCAAAGGCAACCAGACGACTATCGGCTAGGGCAGCCGTACGCCATTCGCTGACGACCAAGTAGTCGTGGTTGGTGGCCATCAAAAGAAAGTCAGAGACGGTGTCGTAGCGGACAAGAAGGATCTCATCCCATTCCTCGTCGGCGGGTCCAATCAGCGTCATCAAACCCGAAAGCATGGTCTGTAGCTGGCCTCGGAAGATGTCAGTGGGTAGTTCGCCCACCCGTTTCGCGTACTCGGCGTAGGCATCTCGCCCACTCATGCCTGCGGCTACGGAACCAGGCTCCGCCTGCTCATTAAATCGCAACAAGTTAAGCATCGTGATGGGCGTGGCCTGATCAAGTTCGCTAAACGCACGGAACTGCTCGGGAGATGGATGGATTGATCCGACGATTTCTTTTGACATGAAGTGTCTTTCTTGCGATGGCGGCGTCTTAGGTTTACCGCAGTGGAAGCGGTTAAGCCAAAAACCACTTCACCAACATCGCGATGGATACGGTCACGACGAGGGGGCGAATTAGCCGAGTTCCTCCGCTAATCATGGTTCGAGCGCCCACCGTTGCCCCCACCAACTGACCGGCGATCATTGCCGCGGTGGCAGCCCATACAACCTGACCACCAATGACGAATATGGCGAGGGCGGCAACATTGGATCCGAAGTTCAGCGTCTTGGCAGTAGCGGTGGCCTTGATTACTCCAAGACCTCGGAGGGCAACGCCTCCCATGGCAAAGAACGACCCTGTCCCGGGGCCGAAAAAGCCATCGTAAAATCCAATGATCGGCACCACCGTGTTGCGATAGATCGACGCTCGTATCCGAGGTTCTGTAGCCACGTCACCGACGCGTGGAGCGAACAAGAAATAGCTTCCGATTCCGGCTACCACGATTGGAATCACCACATCGAGCGCTTCGGGGTCGACGCGTTGCACGATAAGTGCACCAACAGCCGATCCGAGAACGGCACGAACAAACGGCGCCCGGACCTCGTCGATTGAAATAATTTTCTTGCGGATGACCGTGGCCGAGGCCACACCGGAACCAAAGACCGACTGGGACTTATTGGTACCAATTGCGGCGATCGGCGACACGCCGGCAAGCAGCAATGCGGGGACCGTTATTAGCCCGCCGCCACCCGCAATGGCATCGACAAAGCCAGCCAGCAACGCCGCGCCAAACAACAACAACAACGTGGGGGCATCAGCAACAAATTCCATCGCGGCTCACCCTACTGGAGCAGGCCCGAACGAGTAAGCGGTTTATGAGGCGCTGTCCTTGATGGCGTCTACTACCGATGGGTCGGCCAGGGTTGTGGTGTCGCCGACCTCTTCGCCTTGGGCTATTTGACGCAGCAAACGACGCATGATTTTGCCAGAGCGAGTCTTGGGTAAATCCGGTGTGATATTGACGGCCTTGGGCCGAGCGATGGGTCCGAGCTTGGTAGCGACATGGGTTCGGAGCTCCTCGCGAAGCTCGGGTGAGTCTTCGTACCCACCGATCAAAATCACGTAGCCAACAATGGCCTGCCCGGTAACTTCGTCGTTGGCACCCACCACGGCAGCCTCGGCAACCGAGGGATGCGACACCAGGGCTGATTCGATCTCACTGGTAGACAAACGGTGACCCGAAACGTTCATGACATCGTCGGTGCGCCCCAGAATCCAGATGTTGCCATCGGCGTCGAGACGGGCACCATCGCCAGCAAAATAGCGGCCCGGATAGTTGGACCAATACGTAGCCATGTAACGGTCGGGGTCGCCCCAAATGCCGCGCAACATTGACGGCCACGGTTTGGTGATTGTAAGAAACCCGCCACCCTCGTCGATTCGTTCGCCGGAGTCGTCGACTACTTCGGCGAACACACCAGGGATTGGCGTGGTCGCGGTACCAGGCACGGTGGTAGTCACGCCAGGCAGCGGGCTAATCATGTGTCCCCCGGTTTCGGTCTGCCACCAGGTGTCGACAATGGGACAGGTCTCGCCGCCGATGTTGCGGTGGTACCACATCCATGCTTCGGGGTTTATGGGTTCGCCAACCGTGCCCAGGACTCGGAGGGAGGAAAGGTCACGGCCCTGTGGCCATTGTTCGCCCCACTTCATGAAGGTGCGAATCGCTGTGGGAGCGGTGTAAAGCTGCGTGACGCCGTAGCGCTCGGTGATGTCCCACATGCGGTCCTTGGCCCAGTCGGAACGCTCGCCGACTCGTTCAGATTCGCGCGGTGTATCGGGCGTACCTTCGTACATAACCGACGTGGCGCCGTTGGCCAGCGGTCCGTAGACGATGTAGCTATGCCCGGTGACCCATCCACAGTCAGCGGCACACCAATAGACGTCGGTATCAGCCTTGAGATCGAAGACGTATTTGTGGCTGAACGCGACTTGGGCCAGATAGCCACCGGTGGTGTGCATGATGCCCTTGGGCTTGGCTGTGGTGCCCGAGGTGTAGAGCAGGAAAAGTAATTGCTCGCTATCGAGGGGAACGGGAGGACACGATGGTTCGACGGCAGCCATGGCGTCGTGCCACCAGATGTCGCGCCCCTCAACCATGGTGGGGTTGGTACCGCAGCGGTCGACAACGATGACCTTTTCAACGCTCGGAGCACCTGAGTCGAGCGCCTCGTCAACGATGGATTTGAGCGCCGATGGGGCACCTCGCCGATAACCAGCGTCGGCAGTAACCACGAGTTTGGCATCGGCGTCGATACAACGATCGGCGATTGACTCGGGGGAGAACCCGCCGAAGACAACTGAATGCGCCACGCCAATTCGGGTGCACGCCAACATGGCGATTGGTAGCTCGGGGATCATGGGCATGTAGATAGCGATGCGATCACCCGTCTGGAGACCGTGGGCCTTGAGCACATTGGCGAAGCGTTCGACTTCGGCGAGAAGGTCGCTATAGGTGAGGGTGCGCGTATCCCCCGGTTCGCCCTCCCAGTGGAAGGCGACTTTGTCGCCTCGACCGGCGGCCACATGACGGTCGAGGCAGTTCTCCGAAACATTGAGCTTGCCGTCTTCAAACCACTTGGCGTAAGGGAGTTGCCAGTCGAGGGTCCGGGAGAAATCGGTGTTCCAGGTAAGCAACTCGCGGGCTTGACGGGCCCAGAACGCCTCGTAGTCTGCCTCTGCCTCCTCGTAGAGCGAACGATCACTCACAAGTGCCGCCGCCGCAAAGTCGGCCGGCGGTGGGAACCGTCGGGACTCATCCTCGTGGACTTCGATATGGGTGTCGCTCATGACATGGCTCCGTTGATTGCTGCTACACAAACAATAGTTGCTGAAACAGGTTTAGGCACAAGGGAAAACCAGAGTTCCTGCCGGCCCTGATGCGCCCTTTCATCACAAAAGCTTTCGCTGCCCTGCAGTAATCTCAACAATCTGGGGGCGGGTGCTCCTGGAAACCCAAGAAGGGGATCCCTGTGATTCAAGAATTCAAAGACTTCATTAACAAGGGCGGCGCGTTCGAGGCTGCGGTCGGCCTTGTCCTTGCTTTAGCGTTCAAGCCAATCGTCGACAACGCAGTCGAGAAGATCCTCATGCCGTTCATCGCCGCTGTGGCGGGTCAACCGAACTTTGATGACATTGGTTTTCATCTCGGCAGAACCGGCAAGGTCACGCTCGAAGACGGGACCACCGTGATGGAGCAACCGTTCATAGGCATCGGCTTTGTTATCACCGCAACCATTTCGTTCTTACTCATCGCCGCGACGATGTTCCTCTTGGTGAAGGTCTACAACAAGACCAACTCCGAACAAGTAGCTGAAGAAAAGCCGAGTGGACCCAGCGACAACGATCTCTTGGTCGAGATTCGCGACGCGTTGAGCACCCAGCGGTATCCAAAGCCGGACTACTAAGTCTTCCGGTCGTATTCCTGCTCGCTATTCAGCGCATGGCTCGTTAGAGCGACGCATGCTCAGTCGACGCTTCGATTCCCCTAATGAGCAACGTGAGCCCATCCAAGAACATTGCTTTGGCGTCTCGAGTACTGCACTGGTGGATAAGCACGGTGTAGCTCTGCAGATCAGTGGGCAAGGTCGCAGCAGAAATACCACGACCCTTTCGGATCTGAACATAGGTGGTGAGTTCTTGGCGGATTCCACCGAGCACATAGCTTGAAGCTGCATGAAAGGCCGTACTTGTTGCAACGTCGTCGAGGCCAATATCGCTGAAGATATCGAACGCGGCACACAGATTTCGGGCCGCTATCTCGCTGTCGGAAACTTCGTCGGCCAACAAGGTGAACGCGGCCGGATGCGCCATGGCGACATCCCACCATGCCAACCCCAACACCTCGGCCCGCTCCTGCCACGACAAATCCGGCGATGAAACTGCTCGGCTCAAGATCTCGAGACTGAGCTGATCGCCAATGGCCGCGAGGAGATCGCGCTTGTTGCTCACGTGGTTATAGAGCGACATGGCCTCGACATCGAGTTCGGCGCCGAGCTTGCGCATAGTTAGCTCGCCCAGGCCATCGGTGTCGATGAGCGCTAACGCGGCTTTGGCGATGCGGTCTCGACTGAGTGGGATGCGCTGATCAACAGTGGACATACGCCGTAAGTATACGCCGCAGGCCGCCGAGTCCAGAATTTGATGGTTAACGGGTCCACGTAAATGCCACAAATGAGCCGAGCCCATCGGGGTCGGTCAAGGCTTCGGCTTCGCTGATCCGACTGCGCGCCTCCATTGCCGCGAGACCCGGCGCCGACGCGGCGGCCTCCCACATGGCCTTGCCCTCGGCAACCAGTTCTTCGATCCCAAGATCGCCAAGCCAGTCGGCTTGGTCCTGCTGAACGAAGCCGGCGGGTAGTTGATCGGTGGCCACATCACACGTGATATCACGAGACCCCGGGCTCAGAAGCGGCTGCGTTCCGCGCTCTTGACCGTTATAGGTGCGTAGCCAGTCGCCCATGTCGCCCGCGGCCATCGCCGAGGTTGCCCGGGCGTAATCAATAATCAAGACCTGGCCGCGCTCCACCTGTTCCAATGCATGACGCACCCATTCGTAGGAGGCGTTCTGAATCGGGATGCGTTGACCAACCACGGCATCACGAACAAGTCGATTGGCCCGATCGCTGTGCGCACTACTGGCGGGGACAGCCACCTCGATGAGTTGATCATCCTGACGGCCAACGCGAATTTCGTTCCAACCATCGGACGTACGTTCAACGATGTCGACAACAATATTGTCCAGCAACTCATTGGCGAAGACAACGCCCACGAGTGGCCCACGAGGCACCTCGGTGAGTGAAAAAACCAGGGGACCTTGTGCCACGCTCGCAAGTTCCTCGCCATCGGCATCTTCGTCAGCCCCAGCAAAACCCAGTTGCGGTGGCGTAAGCGAATGATGGGTGGCTTGTTCGGCGCGTTTCGGGCCAGATTGTTCGACCATGATGTAACGGAGCGCGGACCGGCAGCGCGGCTCGGACCGTAGAACAGCCTTGGCCAATATCCCATTTCCTGCCGCGGCCTCGACCACAACAAATGGGTTGGGCTGACCGAGGTCGTCCCATACCCGATCTATCCAGCGGGCCAGTAGGCGACCAAAAAGAGGCCCGATCTCGGGACTCGTAATAAAATCGCGACGACGGCCAGGCCCGCCCTGCTCGTAGAAGCCTCCGGGCCCATACAACGCCACTGTTTGAAACCGCGAGAAAGCAATCGATCCATGGCGGTCGATTTCGATCAGGATGTCAGAAAGAGGTTTCGACACCATTGGGACGGTAACCAGAAATTAGCGTCCGGCGGTGTAGATACCGACGTCGGTGAAATGTGTGACCGACTCGGGATAGACGCCGAAGGCCAGCACACCAACAATGCAGATAGCCAGCCCGGCCATAAGCGAAGCAGGAATTGCGATCGAACTCGTGTCGGCGTCTTCGACTGGATCGTCGAACCACATGCGAGACGTGAGGCGAAAGTAGTACGCGGCTGCGATAACCGTGTTTAGCGCGGCGATGACCGCCAGCGAATAACCCCAGCCACTATCGGCCTCGATAAGCGCCTTGAAGATGCCAAACTTGGCGAACCAGCCTCCCAAGGGAGGAATGCCAGCGAGTGAGGCTACGAACAACGTCATAAGCAGAGCCAAGCCGGGGGCATAACTAAAGAGCCCATTCATTGACTCGAGTTCGCCCGAACGGGTACGACGAGCCACCGTCATGATGACGCCGAACACCCCAAGGTTCATCGCCGCGTAAATGACCATGTAGGTGACGATCGAGGTAACGGCACTTTGCGCTATCGCCGGGCTTTCGCCTACGACGATGAGTGGTGCCAACATGAAGCCTGCCTGGGCCACACCTGAGTAAGCCATCATGCGAACGATGTTGGTCTGGCGCAACGCCATGAAGTTACCGGCGAACATCGATGCAGCAGCAAGGATGAAGATGACGGGTTTGTAGACCTCGTCGCGGTCAATGAAGCCGACGACTATGAGGTTGATGAGCGCAACGAACCCAGCCGCTTTGGTTGCTACCGCCAAGAAAGCCGTAACTGGTGTTGGTGCACCTTCGTAGGTGTCGGGGGCCCACATATGGAACGGAAACGCCGAGACTTTGAAAGCAAAGCCGACAATCACAAAGATTATGCCCAGGGTTACAGCAGGCTCTTCGCCCAAGCCGCCCGCAAGTACTTTGCGGATTGACGTGAGACGGGTATTGCCCGTAACCCCAAAGACCAGGGACATGCCGTACAACATGATGGCCGACGCAAACACACCCATGAGGTAGTACTTGAGTCCAGCCTCGTTGCTTTTGAGATCGCGTTTTCGCCATGTCGCCAGTAAGTAGGCCGGGATGGACAGCAACTCGAGGGCAATAAAGATCGTGATGAGGTCACGTGACGAAGCCATGATCAACATGCCCAACACCGAGGTACTGAGCATGGTGTAGAACTCGCTTTCCCAGTAGTCGCCTTCGGCGATGTACTGGGTGGCCAACATCACGACGATGTAGCCAATTAGCAAGAACATGGCTTTGACAGCCAACGAATACCCGTCGACGACGTAGGAGCCGCCGAAGAGCACGCGAGGTTCGCCCGCAACACCATCGATTGCCAACGTGGCAATTGGGACCAGCGGCGCCAAGAAGGCCATACCGGTGAGCATGGCGCTGAAGCGGGTAGTGCGATCGAGTCCGATGACGTCGAGCAAGATAAGCAGCGAACCCGCGGCGAGCAAGACCAGTTCGGGCGCCAGGGCGTGCCAGTCGATTGCGGGCCGCTGAAATTCGACAGCAGTCTGGGCGAGTACGGACAAAAACATTAGTTGCCTAACGCCTGACCGGCATCGAAGCACGCATCCGCGGCATCACCAGAAAGACTTAGACACTCGCTCAAGCTATTGGTTACGGCCGGATCGGTGATATCGAACAAGAGGTTGGGGTAGACACCAAGAACCACGATCAGGACCAGCATTGGAATCCAAGCAATCCATTCGTAAATGGTGATCGCATAGATGTTGGGATCGTTCTCGAACTCTTCGGAAACCGTGCCGAACGCAACCTTCTGCAAAGTCCAAAGGAGGTAGCCAGCCGCAATAACTGTACCGACGGCGGCGATGACCATGTACACGCGGAAGGTGTTCTCGTTGAGGATCTCGGCCGGGTTGTAACTGGCCAAGATGGCCGGGAATTCTCCCCAGAATCCAGCCAGGCCGGGTAGACCGAGCGAGGCCATAATGGAAAACCCGAGGATCCAGCCCATGCGAGGTACCTGCAGCAACAGACCACCGAGGCGGCTCATGTCCAGGGTATGGAAGCGGTCCTTGGTGGAACCAGCTATGAAGAACAACATGCCGGTAATCAGACCGTGGGCGACCATGCCAAATATCGCGGCGTTGATGCCGAAGTCGGTGAGGGTAGCGATACCCAACATGACGAAGCCCATGTGAGCGACTGACGAGAACGCAATGAGTCGCTTCATGTCCGTCTGGGCCAGACAACCCAGCGCGCCGTAGATGATGCCGATGACGGCAAGCAGACCAATGAACGGGGCCCATTCGGCCGCGGCACGGGGCAGAATCGGAATGGCAATACGAACGAAGCCGTAAGTCCCGAGCTTAAGTAACACGGCGGCCAAGATGACCGAGCCCTGCGTAGGAGCTTGCGTATGAGCGTCGGGCAGCCACGTGTGGAACGGGAACATTGGCACCTTGACACCAAAGCCGATGAACATGCCACCGAAGATCCAGAGTTGCGAAGTGGTAGCAATAGCGCCGGCGGCCGCCGGCAGCGCACGCATATCGAAGGTATTTGTGGTCACGCCAGCGAGTTCGCCGTCGGCCAGGAAATACAACGCCACGAAGCTGACCAACATGAGGGCCGAACCAAACAACGTGTACAAGAAGAACTTGAGCGATGCGTACTTGCGATCTTCGCCGCCCCAAACACCGATCATGAAATACATCGGTAGGAGTACAACTTCGAAGAACACGAAGAACAAGATGAGATCTTGCGCCACAAATGTACCGATCATGCCCGTTTCGAGGATGAGCATGAGGGACAAGAATGCTTTGGGGTTATGCGGTTCGGGGAAATGCCCAAACGTGTAAACAATAGTGAGCGGTACCACCAACATCGTGAGCAAAATCAACGGGAAACTAATCCCATCCATGCCCATGATGTAACGACTATTGATGATGTCGATCCAACTCTCGTCGACCACGTACTGCAGCTCGCCTGCCGCGCCGTAGTTGAAATCGATCAACAACATGACACCGATGGCGGCAACAAGCAGGCTCGTGCCAAGGGCGACGAACTTAATTGCTTGCTCCTCCGCCTTCGGAAGGGCCATAACAATGACCGCTCCTACCAGAGGTAGGAATGTGGCGAGGGTGAGTACCCAGGTATCGGAGATGAACATTGTGCTCCTAGACAATTACCGTAAAGATGCCGGCCAAGATTGTGGCGGCGACGAACAAGAATGTGGCGTAGCGCTGGACACGCCCGTTTTGCATAAGGCGAAGCTCTTGGCCCGCGCCTTGGGAAGCCGTTCCAGTGGCGTTGACGGCACCATCAATAAAGCCCTGGTCGACCTTGTCATAAATGAACTGACCACCCTTGACCGCGCCACGGCCGACATTGTCGACCGTGCGGTCAATCACATTCTGGTTAAACCAGTATGTGCTCTTGGCCAATGGGCCCTTGGTGAAACCAGTGATGATGCCGGTGTAGAGGTGATCGAGGTAGTACTTGTTCTTCAGCAGCGTGTGCCCGGCCTTAGCCACCTTATTGGTGCTGGTGAGGCCGCTGCTTAGCTCGGTGGCGGTGGGGCTCTGAGCGGCCACTTTCACGAAGTAGTAGTAGTACGCATAGCCAATACCTGCGAAGGCAATTAGCGACGAAACAATGGCCAAGCTGTAACTCGGAATACCGTGACTAATAGCTGGGAAGTAGTCGGCCGTGGGTTCGACATAATGTCCGAAGCGTTCTTGCCAACCGTCGTGGCTGCCGGTAATGAAGCCAGCGGGAAGGTTGAGCAAACCGGCCACAGCCGCCATGCCCGCCAAGATGATAAGCGGCGTAGTTATGCGTTTGCCGGATTCGTGCGGGGTGCCATGACCACGGAATTCGCCGAAGAAGGTGAGGTAGATGACACGAGTCATGTAGGCGCCGGTGAGTGCAGCGCCGACGATACCCATGACCAACATGAGGGTGTAGGCCCCGTTGCCACCGGTACCTCCGAAGAGGCCCCAACCGCCGGTGCCGACCAAAATTTCGTCCTTCGACCAGAAGCCAGCGAGTGGGAAGACACCGGCAAGGGCCAGTGAGCTGACCACAAACGTCTTGTAGGTGGTGGGCATGAATTTGCGCAGGCCGCCCATTTCTTTCTTCATGTCGAAGCTGTGCACGGAGTGACTCACCGAACCGGCGCCAAGGAACAAGCCCGCCTTGAAGAAGGCGTGCGTGAAGAGGTGGAACATGGCGGCGGTCCAGGCCCCAACGCCGAGGGCGAGGATCATGTAGCCAAGCTGGCTAATGGTGGAGTAGGCCAAGACCTTTTTGATGTCGTCTTGAACGAACGCCAGCAGGCCACCGAACACGACAGTGATTGAACCAATTACCGCAAGGGCGTTGATGCTTGAGCCAGAGATGCTCATGCCTTCGTAGAAAACCGGGTAGAGACGAGCCACCATGTAGACGCCCGCCACAACCATGGTGGCGGCGTGAATAAGCGCCGATACTGGCGTAGGGCCAGCCATAGCATCGGGCAGCCAAGTGTGGAGCACGAACTGACCAGATTTGGACATGACTGCGGCAAGCAAACTTAGCGAGGCAATGAGCAGCGTGGTGTGCCCTATCTCGCCATTGTTGATCATGCGGTTGATATCGAGGGTCTCGAAAGTACCCGCCGCCCAGAACAACATGATCATGCCGACGAGCAAGCCGACATCGCCAACGCGGTTAGTGAGGAATGCTTTGAGGGCAGCGTCGGAGTTTTCTTGATCTTCCCACCAGTGGCCGATGAGAACAAACGAGCAAACGCCAACCAGCTCCCAACCGACGATCATTTGGATGATGTTTTCGCTAACCACGAAGAACAACATGGCCGCAGTAAATAGCGACAAGAAAGCAAAGAAGTGGGTGTAGCGGCGATCGCCGGCTACGTAGTCGGTGCTGTAGACGTGCACCAGGAGAGAAATGCTGGTGACCACGAACAACATCATGATGGTGAGGCCATCGACGAGGGTGCCTACCGGGAAATCGATGCCGCCGTTGCTCCACCAGGTGATGGTCCTTACGACAGCATTAATACCAATTTCGGCACCTTCAGTAGCTTCTTCGCCCGCAGCAAGCAGAGCGCCAGCAGCGTGTTCACCACTACCTTCGGCTTCGGGGACTTTGCCTCGTTGGCTAATCCACTGAATGCCGGTGATTACCGCAAGTACCCACGAGATGCCGATGGCAGCGAGTCCGACTTCGGAGCCCTTCTTGGCGAAACGTTTGCCGAAGAACAAGATGATGAGAAACGACACAGCCATGACGGCCGGAATGATCCACACATTTTCGAGGAAGAATCCGGTGGGCTGGTACATCTCGGTGACCAGTGCGTGGCCGGTTTCTGCGCCGTGTTCTTCGACGGGGACTTCAGTCATAGGTGTTGCGAGAGACATACCCATCAGCCCTTCATGAGATCGGCCTGGTTGAGGTCGATGCTGCGTCGGTTGCGGTAGATGAGCAAGACAATGGCTAGGCCAATGCCCACCTCGGCTGCGGCTACTGCAATGATGAATAGGGCAAAGACTTCGCCGGAAAGGTTGCCGTGATAGGCACCAAAGGCGACAAGGTTGATGTTGACCGAGTTGAGAATCAATTCGATCGACATCAGTACAAGAACCGCGTTACGTCGGGCCAAAGCACCGTAGACGCCCAGGCAGAACAAGATGGCGGCGAGGAGGAGGAACTGGTTAAGAATCATGCTCAGTCCTTCCGAGCAATCACTATGGCACCAATAAGTGCGGCCAACAGGAGCACCGAGGTGGCTTCGAAAGCAACGATGTACTGCGAGAAGATGGTGTCGGACACCTGCTGGGTGGTGGTGACGGTTTCGTCAGGCAGTTCGGTGTCTTCGAAGGTACGGATCAACGTGGCGGCGAGAACCGCAAACATCATCGATCCGGTCAGTAATGCGGGCCACCGGTTGGGCTGGTCAAGTTCGGAATCAGCGCCAACTTGGGCTCGGGTAAGCATGATGCCGAAGAGGAACAACACCACAACGGCACCGATGTAAACCAGCACCTGGGTGCTCGCGAGAAACTCAGCGCCAAGCAAAATGAACTGGGCGGCCACACCGGCGAGCACAACAACCAAGAACAACGCGGCGTGCACAATGTTGTCGGTGGTTACGACTTTGAAGGCGGAGAAGACCATGATGATCGCGAAGATATAGAAGAACACATTCTGGGCGATGTTCCAGTCGACGCTGGCTAGGACGAGGCTCATTTGGGCACCGTCAGCTTCTTCGCTTCGGAACCAGCTTCGTAGTCTTCGAAGTCCGGGACGGTTTCCATCCACTGGCCGAGCTTGGCCTTGTCGTGCAAGAGGTCGGCAATTTTGGGTTCGGAATACTCGTACTCGGGGGTCCAGAACAGGGCTTCAAACGGGCACACCTCGACACAAATGCCACAGTACATGCACAGCGAGTAGTCGATATCGAAGCGGTCTAGCGCGTTCTTTTGACGAGGCTTGCCCCCCTCGCGGCGGGGCGGGGCCAGGTACTTGTGACCCTCGATGTAGATGCACCAATCGGGGCATTCACGCGCACACAACATGCACGAAGTGCAGTTCTCTTCGTGCAAAGCAATAACGCCACGGGCACGAGGAGTGGGCTCTTCCTTCACGTTGGGGTATTGCACGGTGTCGGCACCTTGAGTAATGGTGCGAACCATCGTTTTCATGGTGACGCCGAGGCCCTTGATCATTCCGGGCATTGCCATTTAGAACACCACCTTGAGCACTGCAGTGGCAACAATGTTGACGAGTGCAATAGGAATGAGCACCTTCCAGGCCAAACGCTGCAGCTGATCCTCACGCAAGCGTGGGTAGCTGATACGGAACCAGAAGATGAAGAACGAGACCAGCATCATCTTGCCGAACAAGACGGCGGGGCCGAGCAGGTTGAACCAGTCGCTGTTTGGGTCGATACCCGGCACATACCAGCCACCGAGGAACAACACGGCTGCCATGGCGGAGAACACGCCGGCCGTAGCAAATTCGCCGATGAAGAACATCAGGAAACGCATGCCGGAGTACTCGGTGAGGTAACCGGTAACAAGTTCGGATTCGGCTACGGGCATGTCGAACGGTGGTTGTGTGAGTTCGGCCTGAATGGCCACCATGAAGAGGGCGAAACCAATGAACTGGGTGAAGATAAAGGGGTTGCCAATACCGCCCCAACCAAAGATGTCTCCTTCGGCCTGCGCGAACACAATGCCTTGCAAATTGAGAGTTTCAGCTTGAATGACCACGCCGACTACGGCGAGAACCAGAGGAAGCTCATAAGCAATGAGCTGACCGGTAGCGCGGAGCGAGCCCAGCAACGAATACTTGTTAGCTGATGACCAGCCGGCCATCAAGATGCCGATAACCGAGATCGACGAAACGGCGAGGGCTAAGTAGATACCAACGTCGAAGTTGGACATCAACATGTCGGGTCCCGCTGGCAACACGATCACCATAAGGAACGTGCTTACCAGGACCACATAAGGTGCGAGTTTGAACACCATGCGGTCGGCCCGCTCGGGAATCAGGTCTTCCTTCTGGGCAAACTTGCCGACCTCGGCGAGTAGCTGCAAGGAACCGTAGGGGCCGGCTTCCATGGGGCCAAGACGACTCTGCATGAAACTCATCATCTTGAACAGGTACAGATAAACGAACGAGCCAGCCGGGAGAAGCACGGCAACCAGGCCACCAACTACCCGCAGAACGGTCTGTTGCCAGTACGAAAGCTCGTAGGCGAAAGTGGAAATCATCGGTCGATGTCTCCCAAGATGAAGTACAAGCTCGCCAATATGGTGACCACATCAGGGACATAGGTTCCCTGCAGGACCCATGGAGCAATCGACATGTTGGAGAACGACGCCGAACGGATCTTGACCCGGAACGGGGTGAGTTCGCCTTGGCTGACGAGGTAGTAACCCATCTCGCCGAGCGGGTTCTCGGTAGCAATGTACGCTTCGCCGGCCGGGACCTTAATGATGCGAGGCACCTTGGCCATGATGGGGCCCGCGGGCATGGTGTCGAGCAGTTGATCGACAATCTTGGTGGCTTCGCGGGTTTCTTGCAGTCGTACCCAGTAACGGGCGAACGAATCGCCGTCGGGGTGGGTCCAGACCTTCCAGTCGACCTTGTCCCAGGCTAGGCCTACGGGATTGTCGCGGCGAAGATCCCAATCGACGCCTGAGGCCCGAATATTGGCGCCACTGAGGCCGTATTCGAGGCCCACGTCGGCGGGAATAACACCGATGCCGCGGGTACGGGCTTGGAAGATTTCGTTGCCGAGGACAAGATCTTCGATCTCGTCGCAGAATTTGCGCATCTTGACCATGACCGCATGGGTCTCTTCGATCCAGCCAGCCGGCAGATCGTCTTTGATGCCACCAATGCGGTCGAAGTTGGGGTGGAAACGTCCACCGGTAACGGCTTCAATTTGGTTGAGTACATGTTCGCGATCGCGGAAAGCTAAGAACACGGGCGTAACCGCACCAAGTTGCACAGCCATATCACCCAAGAACAGCGCAATATTGGAAATGCGGCTGAGCTCAAACAAGATGGTGCGAATGTGCTGGGCCCTGGGTGGGGCTTCGACATCCATCAGGCGTTCGGCGGCAAGAATGAACGGCACCTCGTTGGCGAAGTTACCCAGCCAGTCGATGCGGTTGATTAGCGCGGTGACCTGTGGGTAGGTACGCACCTCGGTGAGCTTTTCGTAGCCACGGTGCATGTAACCCATGATGGGTTCGGCCTTAATGACCAACTCGCCGTCCAGTTTGGCGACGATTCGTAGAGTGCCGTGGGTGGCGGGGTGCTGGGGTCCGAGGTTGAGGACCATGCCTTCGTCGGTTTCGAGCTCGACATTGACGCGAGCGTCGGCAGCTTGACCGGCGATGTAGGCCAGTTGTTGGGATTGGGTGGGGTCCATTACGACTCGCCTCCCCCATCGTCGCCTGTGTCGGGCATGGGCTCGACATCGACGATGCCAGGCCATGGCTTGACGCGACGAGCCAGTAGTGGGAAGTCCTTGCGCATGGGATTTCCTTCGAAATCGCCGGGCAGGTACAGGTGACGAAGACCAGGGTGGCCGGTAAAGGCGACACCAAACATCTCGTAGGCCTCACGTTCGTGCCAGTTGACACCACCAAAGACGCTGATCCAGGAATCCAAGGTCAGCGTGTCGTCGGGAATGTCGCACTTGATATTGACGCCGATGTTGGTGATGAGCGAATGCACACGGCCAATAGCTTGCATGCGGGTGTCGCCACCGGTGACGCCGTGCTGCATAGCTTCGACATCGGCAACCGCGTTCGGGTCGCGGTCTTGTTCGGTATCCATGTCGCGGCCGTAAGGCGACGGCATCCAGTCGATGACAGAAACAAAGTCGATGTAGCGATAGTTGAGTTCGTGGCGGGCGACCTGGGCTGCTTGCAGCCAACCATCGGTGGCAACGCGGATCCAGCAATCCACGCCAGGGAACACGTGAGTTTCGAGGCAGACATCGCCAAGGGCTTCGGCAAACTCGGCCACAGCGGCTTCGCGAGCGGCGTCGGTTGTGACCCCTTCGGTTTCGGTATCAGCTGACGACAATGGGCTCACCCCTAAACCGTTGGGCTGGATCTTCGTTGAGGATCTTTTGCTGCAGCAAAACAATGCCTTCGAGGAGTGCCTCGGGGCGGGGCGGGCAACCAGGAACGTAGACGTCAACCGGAATCAGCTGATCGACACCCTTGGTGACGGAGTAGGAATCCCAGTAGGGGCCACCGCAATTGGCGCACGAACCCATAGAGATCACATACTTGGGGTCGGGCATCTGCTCGTAGAGACGAAGAATGGATGGGGCCATCTTGTCGGTAACCGTGCCAGAAATAACCACAAGGTCGGCCTGGCGCGGGCTAGCTGGGAAAGGAATAACTCCGAGGCGCATGACGTCGTAGCGAGGCGAAGCGAAAGCCGCACCCATTTCGATGGCACAGCAAGCCAGGCCCCACTGGTATACCCACAAGGAGTACCGGCGGCTGATGTTGAGCAACTTCTTAAGTGATTCCGGCGCACGGCCGCTATCGACAAGGCCCATTAGGGAACCAAGCTTTCGGAAACAGGCCGCATGATTACAGCCATTTGAGCACTCCCTTGCGCCAGGCGTAAATCAACCCAAGCAGCAAGATGAAAATGAAAATAAACATTTCTATAAGGCCGAAATAGCCGTAGGCCTCGAGTCGAGTGGCCCACGGAAAGATAAACACGGCCTCAACATCGAAGAGAACAAAGAGCAAAGCGAACACGTAGTAGCGGATGTTGGCTTGACCCCACCCCGCGCCGACAGGATCGACACCAGATTCGTAGGTGATGGATTTCTGTGCCTGTGGACGGTCGGCGCGCAAGGCTCGACTGAGACCCATAAACACGCCAACGAGCGCGGCCCCGACCAACCCGAAGATGCCGAGCGTTAGATAACTTCGTAGAAATTCGGACACGGTGGCTAAGCCTACCGATTGATCGTGGCCGCGACCAAAGTACAGGCGGGTTTTGTGGGATGTTTTTTACCGGTGTATCCGTACGGGCGATGACGAGGAGGAAAGGTCACTCGATGCCATAGGTGCTTTGAGTAAGACCGGTCGGGTACCCCTCGGTACGGACATGGCGGAGTTCGATCTCCAACGTAGTTTTACCAAACAGGGCAATCCCCTCGCCCAACACCACCGGCACGCGAGTGATCGTCAGGTCATCGACCAGCCCAGCCGCCAAAAACTGTTGAATAACGTTTGCTCCGTCCACGTAGATCCGTTGGTGTCCCTGGGCCCCAAGAGCCTCGGCGATCTCGACAGCAGACCCCGACATCGTGGTAACTGTGGCAGCAGCATCGGCGGGGATATCCACCGGCCGACTCGTGAGCACCACGACGGGCGTCGCACCGTAGGACCACGCACCAAAGCTGACGACCATGTCGAAAGTGTTTCGGCCCATGACCAATACATCGATCGATGCCATGAAGTCGGCGTAGCCGTAGTCGCCGTCGTAGGTCTCGGATCCCGCAACCGGCTCGCCGTCAGCACCCGGCAACCAGTCGAGCGAACCATCTAGGCGCGCAATAAAACCATCAAGACTGGTCGCGATATAAACAGCAGCACGAGCAGAAGTCACGCCGACACCCTAGGTCAAACACCGCAAGGAGCGAGTCGTCAGCACTCTGCTGGCGACGGGCGCCGCCATGCGTATCCACCGTAAGGAGCGACAACGAAGGTGTCGCGAGTAGGTGAAGGAAATTGTTACCCGCGCACAAGCGCAGGTAACGCTTCGTTGGCCCAGTCCACGATTGGTTCGGGCCATACGCCGAAACCGAGGGTGAACACCAGAGCGATTCCCAGCACAACCAAGGTGGTAAGCGGGACTTTGACCGGTTCGTGTTCGCCATCGGACATCCACATGGTCATGACAATGCGAAGGTAGAGGTAGGCCGCAATGGCCGCGGTGATCATGGCAATGACGGCAAGCGTCCACGAGTGTCCGTCGACCGCCGCGGAAATGGCTTGGAACTTAGCGAAGAATCCGGTGGTGAGCGGAACCCCAGCCTGAGCCAAAAGGAAAATAGTGAAGGTGAACGCCAGCCAAGGGCTAGCGGCACCGAGACCCTTGAAATCGTCAACCGCTGTTGCCCCGTCGCCGCGACCGCTAACCACCGAGATCACGCCGAAGGTACCAATAACCAAGACGCTGTAGGTGGCGAGGTAAAACAACACCGAAGCGGTGCCTTTGCCGCTAGCTGCTTGGACCCCAACCAGCATGAAACCGGCATGACTGATTGACGAGTAAGCCAACATGCGCTTCACGTCGGTCTGTACGACCGCCATTACTGCGCCCAAGATCAGCGTGGCGATAGCCAGCGCATAGATAATCGGTTGCCAGTCGTCGGCATAAGCACCAAAAGTCGTAACGAAGATTCGCAGTAGGGCGGCGAAGCCGGCCGCTTTGACACCAGAGGCCATAAAAGCAACAACCGGTGTAGGCGCTCCTTCGTAGACATCAGGAGTCCAACTGTGAAATGGAACGGCCGAAACTTTAAAAGCCAACCCAACAAGCAACAGCGCGAAGCCAGCGAGGAGCAAACCGTCTTCGATGAGCACGTTGGTAGCCAGGTACGTCTTAATGTCGACCAGGTTGGTGCTACCGGTGGCTCCGTAGGTAAGTGCGATGCCATAAAGGAAGAAGGCTGACGAAAAGGCGCCGAGTACGAAGTACTTCATGCCTGCTTCTTGGGACTGCACCCGACGAGAGTGGAAAGCAGCCAAAATGTACATCGCTATCGAGAGAATCTCGAGCCCGATGAACAACACCATCAGGTCGTTGGCGGTGGCCATGGTCACGCCACCGGCCGCGGATAACAAAATCAGGACCGGATATTCGGCGCCCAGAAGATCCTCGCGTTTGAGATAGGCAATAGCCAACAAACAACTGAGCGCGGCAGAAGCGGCGATAACAATGGTTAGGAAGACGGAGAAGCCGTCAATTCCGACCGCTCCGGCTACCGCACCAAAAGGTCCGCGTTCGGCATCGGTTACCCGATTCCACAATGGAACTGCGCTGATTGCTGACCCGGTGGCCACGGCAATAGCTACCGCTGACGGGATCCAGTCCGGGAGGTGGCGGCCAACAAGGGACCACACCATAAGTAACAGCAGGGCTCCGACGCCCAAGATCAGGTGAGGTAATACTGCCGACCAGGCGATGTCGGGAGTTTCGATCTGCGCAAGCACTAGTGACATCATTCGTGCTTCTCTCCCTCAGCGCCAGGTTCGGAGGACTCAACTTCGAGGTCCCCGAATCCATTACCGGCACCCTGCTTGGCAACCGGTTCGGTAAAGCCTTCAACGTTTGTTTCTATATGGGCAACAAGTCTCTCGACAGCAGGCTCCATACGTTCAATGACGGGCTTGGGATAGATACCCATAAAGAAGATGGCCACGATAAAAGGAATCATGATGAATCCTTCGGACCATTTGAGATCTTCCATTTCGGCATTCTCGCCCTCGGCGGGACCGTGGAAGACCCGTTGATAAGCCCACAACAGATAGAGCGCAGCAAGGATGACGCCACTGGTAGCAACAACGGCCCACCAGCGATGCGCAGTGAACGTACCGAGCAATATCAAGAACTCACCCACGAAACCGTTGAGTCCAGGCAGACCGATCGACGACAACATCACCAAGGTGAACACGGCTGCCATGATGGGCGCTGACTTTTGCAGGCCGCCAAGTTCGGCGATCTGACGGGTGTGACGGCGTTCGTAGATCCAGCCGACCAACAAGAACAATGCGCCCGTGGAAATACCGTGGTTGACCATCTGCAAGATGCCGCCTTCGATGCCCTGGACATTAAGGGCGAAGGTACCGATGATGATGAAACCGAGGTGGGCGACCGATGAATAGGCCACTAAACGTTTCAGGTCTTTTTGCATCGTGGCGACAACGGCGCCATAGATGATGCCGATCACCCCGAGGGTGATCATGACAGGAGCGAACCACACCGATGCCTCGGGGAAAAGGTACAGACCAAAGCGGATAAAGCCGTAGGTGCCGAGCTTGAGCATGACACCGGCCAAGATGACCGAGCCCGCGGTGGGCGCTTCGGTATGGGCATCAGGCAACCATGTATGCAGCGGGAACATGGGAACCTTGACGGCAAAGGCCAATGCAAAGGTTAAGAAAATAAACCGAGCCGCATTGGTTCCGAGGGCTTGAGTTTCGGCAATGGTAACCAAGTTGAAAGTGAGGTCGCCGCCCGTTTCGCTGGCATGCAACGAGACCAGGCTGACGATGCCCACCAACATGAGGGCCGAGCCGAACATCGTGTACAAGAAGAATTTTGTGGCCGCATACTCGCGGTTGGCGTGGCCCCATTTACCAATGAGGAAGTACATCGGGACCAGAACGATCTCGAAGAATACGAAGAACATGAACAGGTCGAGGGCAACGAAGACCCCCAAGCAGCCGGCTTCGAGGACAAGCAACCAGGCGTAGTACGCCTTGTGGTCGTGACCGGGGTCGACCGCCACAATGGCGAGGGGGAAGAGCAGACCAGACAGCACCACAAGGAATAGCGATATGCCATCGATGCCGGCCAGCCAGGAGATCCCGAGGGAGTCGATCCAGCTTTGTTCGCTGACAAATTGGAAGCCCGCGTCGGCTTGATCGAACTCGAACAGCACCCACAAGGTGATGGCTCCAACCACGGTGGACACCACGAGAGCAAGGTTCTTGGCTTGCTCAAAGTGCCGTTTGGGCAACAGCGCAATAGCCACGGCACCGAGGAGAGGCAACAAAACAAGGGCAGGGGCGACCGGAAAGGTAACGGCGTCTGACGATGCAAGGATGAGCGACATTAGAAGGACGTCCTTGCGAGGAAGTAGACCACGAGGGCGACGGCGCCACCGGCAATACCGACCGCCGACGAGCGAACATAACCGGTCTGTAATTTGGCGAGCAGTGTGCCGCTCTCCTTAACCACAGAACCGGCCCCATTGACCACCCCATCGATGATGGTCTCGTCGAACCGAGTGGTGGCATCGAATGCCTTACGCCCCGAGCCACCCATGAAATTAGACACTGCAGTGTCGTAGCCCCATCCGGCTTCCATGATCGGCTTTTCGACCAGAGAAGCGGGGGCTTTGTGTTTAAGGTAAATCCAGGCTGCACCGGCTACGCCCGACAAGGCGCCGACGACGGCGATGATGGCCAGGCCCCATTTGGTGCCGGCGGCCACGTTGATGTGCTGCTCATTGCCGAACAGTGAAGGTTCGAGCCATATTTCGAGGCGCTTGAGGCTGTGCGTGAAGGGCAGGTTCATGGCCCCGCCAGCGGCGGCGAGTCCGGCCAGAACAACCAGAGGCAACAACATAGTCTTCGGTGATTCGTGGGGGTGTATTTCGTGCTCGGGTACTTCGCCATCGATTTCGGCGTCCCATCGGGCTGGGCCAAAGAAGGTCATGAACACGAGGCGACTCATATAGAACGCAGTCATGACGGCCGCTACGAGAAGCAGAACCCAAGCAACCTTGTTCTCGTTATAGGCGCCAAGGAGGATCTCGTCTTTAGACCAGAAACCGGAGAACGGTGGAACACCTGCGATAGCCAACCAACCAATAATGAAGGTGAATGCGGTGACCGGCATAACTTTGTGCAGGGCCCCGTAGCGACGCATGTCTTGCTCGTCGTGCATGCCATGAATAACCGAGCCGGCTCCGAGGAACAGCAGGGCTTTGAAGAAAGCATGGGTAATCATGTGGAAGATGGCGGCGACATAAACGCCGGAACCGACCGCTACGAACATAAAACCAAGTTGACTTACCGTCGAGAATGCCAGAACCTTCTTGATGTCTTTTTGCGCCACGGCGATAGATGCCGCAAAAAGGGCGGTAAACAGACCGACCCACATGATGATGTCGGGAGCCCAACCGTTGGCCTGGGCAATGATTGGATTGACTCGGGTCAGCAAGTAAATGCCGGAGGTAACCATGGTGGCGGCGTGGATGAGGGCCGACACAGGAGTGGGGCCAGCCATGGCGTCGGGCAACCAGAGGTACAGCGGGAACTGGGCCGACTTGCCCGCTGCGCCAAGGAACAGCAACAGCGTGATGGCCGTTGCGGTGCCAGCGGCCATTCCCGGTGCTCCGGAAAGCATCTCGCCGTAGTTGATTGAGCCGAAGGTGAAGAACGCCAGGAACATTGCAATCATGAAACCGAAGTCGCCAACACGGTTGGTAACAAAGGCTTTCTTGCCCGCAGAGGCATTCGCTTCATCGGTGAACCAGAAAGAAATCAACAAGTAAGAACACGTTCCTACGCCTTCCCAGCCAAGGAACGTGAGCAACAGGTTATTGCCCAACACCAACATGAGCATGGAGAAGGCAAACAGGTTGAGATACAAGAAGAACTTGGAGAAGTTGGCATCGCCGTGCATGTAGCCAATTGAGTACAAGTGAATGAGTGTGGCGATACCGGTGATGAACAACGTCATCGTGATGGCCAACGGATCCGCTAAGAATCCAACGTCGACCGAAAAGTCGCCCGACGGGATCCACTCAAACAGCGTGAGTTCGTAGAAGCGATCGCTTTCGTTGCGATCGACTAGTCCAGCGAAAACAGCAACAGCACTAAGGAATGAGCCACCCATCATGAGCGTGGCGAAGATGCCCGCACCCGGTTCGCCTAGCTTGCGGCCCGCGACAAGAAGCACCAAAAAGCCCAGCAACGGAAAGGCGGGGATGAGCCAAACGAGTTCTACCACGTCAGCCTCGCAACACAGATAAGTCGTCGGCAGTAGCGCCGGGGCGGTGTCGCATGACCGCGACGATGATGGCTAAACCAACCACTACCTCGGCGGCGGCTACGACAAGGACAAAGAACACGTTTACCTGACCACCAACATCGTTGAGATCGCGGCTAAAGGCCACAAACGTGAGGTTGACCGCGTTGAGCATGAGCTCGACACACATGAACATGACCAGCGGATTACGCCGGACCAGGAGTCCGAATGCTCCGATCGAGAACAACATTGCGGCCAAGATCAGGTAGTACGCGGCGTCGACCTCAGGCATCAGCGGCCTCCTCAGTCGCTTCGTCGGCTTGGCTAGCTGCCGCTTCCTTAGCCGCATCCTGGGCGGCAACCTTGGCGGCTACCTCATCCAATATGGCTTGCTCGGCTTCGGCTGTTTCGCGTTGTGTCTTAGCCAGAACCGATTCGGGGGCCGGCTCGAAGTCGCCGCCGGCGGAACGGGACAGCACAACGGCGCCTACCACCGCAATGGTGAGCAAGAGCGCGGTAAGTTCGAAAGCAAAGACGTAGTCGGTAAAGAGGACTTCGGCGATCTGGTTAATGTTGGGCTTGACCTGTTCGGGCAACAATTCGGCTGTGGCGGAACGGGCGCCCGTTGCCCCATCGGTGGTGACCGCAAAGACAACGATGGCCAACACGGCGGAAGCAGCGGCTAGACCGATGGCAATGGGCCGTTGGCCCGCAATAGGTTCGATGTCGAGCTCTTCGGCTTCATCGACACCCAGCAACATGATGACAAACAAGAACAGCACCACAATGGCGCCGGTGTAAACAATGACCTGCACCGCGGCGAGTAAATGGGCCTCTTGCAAGACGAACAATACGGCTACCGAGAACAGTGTGCCTACGAGGCTAAGGGCCGAGTGCACGGGGTGACGAGAGGCAACAACACCAACAGCGCCGGCCAGCACCATGATGGCGGCCACAACAAAGACAACAAATTCCATTAGTGGCCGCCTCCCTGATTGTGATCATCGGCGTCGGCTGCGGGGATCTCTTCGGCTTCTGCGGTTTGGCCGGCTTCGGGGGCGCGTACGCCGTACCCAAGTTCGCCGTCCCAGTGCACCACACCAACCTGGTCAGCAGCGCCTGATGGTGAGGTGGCTCGCATCCAAGCTGAAGTGTGTTCGTCTTCGCCCGGACGCCAGTCCTCCCAAGGAAGATGCTGAGGTTTGCCGTCGTCGTCAACCACAAGTTCGTCTCTGGTGTAGATCGCGTCTTGGCGGTTGGTGAACGAGAACTCGAAAAGCTTGGTTTCGGTGATTGCTTGGGTAGGGCAGGCCTCTACGCAAAGGTCACAATGAATGCAGCGCAAGTAGTTGATTTCGTACACAAACCCGAAGCGCTCTCCGGGGGAGGTGGGATTATCGGGATCGTTGTCTTTGCCGCGCACATAGATGCAGTTAGCCGGACAAACACCGGCGCAGAGCTCGCAGCCGATGCACTTCTCTTGACCATCTTCGTACCGGTTGAGAACATGTCGACCGTGGGTGCGAGGTGCTTTAACCCGCTTCTCTTCGGGGTACTCGGTGGTGACCCGCTCATCGAATAGTTTGCCGAAAGTGAGGCCGAAGCCTTGTAAGAAACCCATTAGATAGAGCCCTCCAGGTCGGCATCAGCAAGTCGTTTGTGGCGTGCCGCGTTAATGGCCGCGGACAGCAACCCGCCAGCAACCATCATGGCGCCTACGGCGACAACGACGATGACCACTTTGGGCCAACCCTCATCGGCGCCAACATCAAGAGCAGCAACGAACAACAACCAGACCAGCGACAAAGGAATCAGCAGTTTCCAGCCCAGATCCATGAGTTGGTCGTAGCGCAGGCGGGGCAAGGTGGCCCGGAACCAGACAAACATCGACAAGAACACCAGCACCTTCAGAACGAACCAAAGCATGCCCCACAACCAGGCCGGTCCGACAAAAGCGGGGCCAGCGGGACCACCAAAGAAAAGGGTGACCATGATGCCGGAGAACGTCACGACGTTCATGAACTCGGCCAAGAAGAACAATGCGAACCGAATCGAGCTGTACTCGGTGTGGTAGCCGCCCACGATCTCTTGCTCAGCTTCGACGAGATCGAAAGGTGGGCGGTTAAGTTCAGCTGTCCCGGCGATGAGGAACACGATGAACGGGACGAATCCGGTGGCCGCTACGTTCCAGTCGGCGATGCCGCCAACTTGTCCGAGCGCAATTCCGTGCGTTGATAACGTGCCCGACTTCAACAAGACCGCGGCCAGCGAAAGTCCGAGGGCCGCCTCGTAAGAGATCATCTGAGCGGTGGCACGAACCGAACCAAGCAGTGGGTACTTCGAGCCCGATGACCAGCCGGCCAACATGACGCCGTACACCGCTATAGAAGACATAGCCAAGAAGAACATGATGCCGATAGGTAGGTCGGCGACCTGGAGGTAGGTCTCGTGACCAAACCAGGTCACGGTTCCGTCGCCATCGCTCGTGAAATCGCCGCCAATGGGAACGATAGCGAACACCATGAACGCTGGTACCAGTGACAAGTACGGGGCAAGGCGGAATGCAAAACGGTCGGCATTCTTCGGGATGATGTCCTCTTTGAAGAACAACTTGAGGCCGTCAGCCAATGTCTGTAGCAGACCCCACGGGCCAGCAACGTTAGGACCAATACGGTTTTGCATGTCGGAAATGAACTTGCGTTCGAACCAGACCATCCACATGACCACGACGAGGAGGAGTACAAAAGCAACAACAACCTTGACCAACACCAACAAGACGACCTCGAGGCCAACCTGGGTGATGAGCATGGGATCAAGAGCAAAGACGTTCATCATGGCGTCGCTACCCGTACATCGGTAACCACAGCACCGTGATCGATAAGCTGACGAGGATCGGCGCCGTTGCGGTTAAGCGCAATAGCGACGACCCCACGAGGTATGCGACTGTTCACGCTCACGGGTAATTGCACTGTGCTCTGCGACGAAGTGACCGCCACATACTCGCCATCGCTGACGCCTAACGCCGCCGCGTCGAGTGGGTGTAACGAAGCCACCGCATCATCACCAAGATGCGCCATCGACGCGCAGTGTTGGGTGGTGGTGGCGTTGTCATAGAGGCGACGTTCGGTGACGAGTCGCATCGAATAGCTATCGAGCACGAGGACTTCAGTGACATCGGGGGTTTGGAATGCGGTTACATCGATTGGCTGGAGCGGTATTACGAGTCCGTCGCCCTCGGCGATCAGTTGCCGCGACGCTCCGGCGTACAGCGGGATGGTGGCGACGATCTCATCCCAAATGGACTCCACCGAGTCGAAGCCAAGATCAGCATCGAGTTCGAGGGCGAGTTCCGCGGCGATCATCCAGTCGGGACGAGCCGTGCCGGGTGAACCCACTTGCCCGACGATGGGACTTAGGCGACCTTCGAAGTTGGTGTGGGTTCCATCGCGCTCGGTGAACGCCGCCGCGGGTAACACAATGTCGGCCACCCGCACCGATGCAGTAGGCAGTGTGTCCACAGCAATTATGGTGTCGACGGCGGCAAGTGCACGTGCGGCAAGGCCGGAGTCAGGGAAATCATCGAGTGGGTCGGCGCCCAACAAGATCAGTGTCTTAATGGTGCCCGCCGCGGCTGCTTCGAGCATGGCTCGGGTGTCGTGGCCACCGGTGGCGGGGACATTGCCCCAGGCCGCGGAGAATCGGGCGGTGCCTTCGGCCAGGCCAACCCGGCCAGGCAGTACGCCTGGAGCCAAGCCCATGTCGATGGCCCCTGCCAAGTTGGCTCGCCGTCCGGCGAACAAGAAGGCAACATTGGGGAGTGTGGCCAATGCCGCAACAGCGTCGATGGTGGGAGCCGCCGATTCAGCCAGCGATGAGCGCCCCGCGATGACGGTGACTTCACGTCCGTCGAGCGCAGCGACCGCGGCGGCCAACGTATCGGGCTGTACTCCCCCGACAGCTTGGTCGATCGTCCCGGAGACAATCGCGGCGGCTACCGATCCAACCTGACCTGATACTGGCTGCGCGTGCACGGTGGAAAGCTTGGCCAATCCCGATTTGGTGGGGCCAAGCTCAACCAAGGTGATGTCGCCGTTGCGCAATGCATGACGCAGACGAAGATAGAGGGTGCCGAATTGTTCTTTGGGATCGTCGGCGAGCAGCACGACCGCGGAACCCTTGGCGGTGGCACCATCGACGGTTCCTCGGGGCAAACTCGAAATCAAACCGGCGGGCAACCCGTCGTCGAGTTGGGCATCGACATTGTCGGTGCCGATGACAGCCTTGGCCAACTTGGCCCAGGCATATTGGTCTTCGGTCGCAAGACGTGCCCCACCGATGACACCAATGGAATTGGGCTCACCCGAGCGCAGAGCGGCGGCGGCCAACTCGAGGGCGACGGCCCAACTAGTGGCTACCAACTCCTCGCCGGTCTCGTCAGTATTTCCTAGTGAATCGCCCCGCACAAGTGGGCTACGCAAGCGATCTTCGTGGTTGAGCGCCTCAAAGGAGAAACGGTCACGGTCGCTGAGCCAACCCCAGTTTGTGGCGTCGGAATCCACGCCCATTAGACGTAATACCTGATCGCGTGACGAGTGGACTTCGATGCGATCGCCCATGGTGTTGGGGAAGGTGGAATCGGTCTTTTGCAAGTCCCAAGGACGGGCCTTGAAGCGGTACGGCTTGGCCGTGAGGGCACCAACCGGGCAAATCTGCACGGTATTGCCGCTGAAGTAAGAAGAAAATGGTTCACCCGGGAAGGTGTTGACTTGGGTGTGATTGCCGCGTCCCTGGAATTGGATGAGTGCGTCGCCGGCAACTTCGTCGGCAAAACGGGTGCAACGATCACACAAAATGCAGCGTTCACGGTCAAGGTACACAATGTCGCTGATTGCGATCGGCTTCTCGTAGGTGCGTTTGATTTCGAGGAACTGGCTCTCGCCCGGACCAAACTCCATGGTCTGATCCTGCAGAGGGCATTCGCCGCCCTTGTCACAGATGGGACAATCGAGCGGGTGGTTGATGAGCAGTGCCTCAATGACACCGTCTTGGGCCGCTTTGGTGGCCTCGGATTCGGTATCTACCGTCATGCCAGGACTACACGTAAGCATGCACGATGGCTGAAGGCCAACGCCACGGCCGGTATCGACTTCGACAATGCACATACGGCACATGCCAACCGACGTCATGCGCTTGTGATAGCAGAATCGGGGAATGTTGACGCCGTTACGTTCGGCGGCTTCGATGAGCAATTCACCAGGGTTGGCTTCGATGGTTCGCCCGTTAAGGGTTACTTCGATGCCTTCGGGTTGAGTTTCGGTATCGCTCATGATCCACCCCCGACACTGACCTCGATGGTGGCGTGGGCTGCCTCGTCAATTTTGGCTTCGAACTCGCTACGAAAGCGGCGAATAGCTGAGGCAATTGGGGCAACGGAGGATGGTCCCAGCGGGCAGATGGTGGTCTGCTTGGGTGGGAACGGTACGGCTACCAGGCCGCCTTCTTCCCAGGCAGCAACCGGATAGACGCCCGGGCTGATGTTGCTGGCTGCTTTGAGCAAGGTTTCGATATCGCCGGGGCGACCCTTGCCGGACAGCATGCGGTTCAGGATGTCTTCTTCCCAAGTGGTGCCTTCGCGACACGGGGTGCATTTGCCGCAGGATTCGCGGGAGAAAAACCGCACAATTCGGGCCGCGGCCTTGACGGCGTCGGTGGTCTCATCCATAACAACGATGGCACCGGAACCGAGCATCGAGCCAGCCGCACCGACCGACCGCGCTTCGAGCGGCAGATCGAGTTGTTCGGGGAAGAACCATGGGGCAGACGCGCCGCCAGGAATGAACATCTTGAGTTCGTTATCGTCACGGATGCCCTGGCAAAAGTTGTCGCCGTAGATCAGATCGCGGAACGTCGTTACCCCGTGTTCTACCTCGTAAACGCCGGGGCGTTTTACGTGACCGGACACCGCAAACAACCGGGTACCAGGCGAGGTTTCGCTGCCGTACTTCTTGTATTCGTCGGCACCGTTGGTGATGATCCATGGCACGTTGGCCAGGGTTTCGATGTTGTTGACAATGGTGGGTTGGCCGTATAGGCCAATGGCGGCGGGGAAGAATGGTGGCTTTAACCGGGGCATGCCGCGATTGCCTTCGAGCGACTCGATAAGCGCAGTTTCTTCGCCGACGATGTAGGCACCAGCACCCCAGTGCAACACGATGTCGACCGAGAAGTTGGAACCGAGAATGTTCTTGCCTACATAACCGGCTTCGTATGCATCATTAAGGGCATCGGCAATACGTTCTTGGGCCAAAGCCATCTCGCCGCGTACGTACAAGAAGCACTGCGAAAGCCCGAGGGCGTAGCAAGTGAGCAAGCAGCCCTCGATGATCTGATGAGGATCGCGCTGCATAAGCAGCCGATCTTTGTAGGTTCCGGGCTCGGACTCGTCGCCGTTAACTACGAGGTAGCGGGGAAACTTGCCAGGAGGGCAAAAACCCCACTTAACTCCGGCAGGGAAACCGGCTCCACCGCGGCCGAGGAGTGAAGCATTTTTGACTTCGCCGTGCACGTCACCGGGCGCCATCGTGAGGCCCTTACGGAGTGCTTCATAGCCTCCGGTAGCGAGGTAGCGATCAATAGTGAACGAGTCCTCGTAGCCGAAGCGACTGGTGACGATCTTCATGCCCTCGTTATTGACATAGCCGGGGGTGTTCTGGAGGTGAGCTTGGCTCATGCCTTGCCCTCCTCAGGAGCAGGCAACCAAACCGGTTGCTCGCGCGCTTCTTCGGGCGGCACGATGCCAGCCTGTTTAGCGGCCGGAATGTGCTGGCGGCTGCGAGTCAGAGTGCCATGAGGAGAAACGTCGGTTACCCGTCCGACTCGGAGATCGTCGACCAATTCGTCGAAGTCGGCGGGCGTGACAAAGTAGCGATAACGATAGTTGACCTGGAGGCACGGGGCCTCGGTGCAGGCCGCAATGCACTCGACGTCTTCGATAGTGAACATGCCATCGTCGGTAGTTTCGCCATGGCCGATGCCCAGCGTCTTCTCGGCATGGTGCAGAAGCTCTTCGCCGCCCAACAACTGACACGAAATATTCGTGCAGATATTGATCATGTACTTGCCGACTTCTTCGCGCTTGAACATCTCGTAAAACGTGCACGTGCCGATGACCTCGGCCGGCGTGACGTCGACAAGTTCGGCGATGTGCGACATGGCCTCGTCGGTGACGTAGCCATCTTGTTCTTGGGCCAGGTGCAGCAATGGAATTACCGCTGACTTAGGACGGGGGTACCGAGCGATAATTTCTTCAGCGACCAAGACGTTCTCGGAAGATAGGCGGCTCATCGGTCGACCTCGCCCATAATTGGATCGACGGAAGAAACAATGGCCACGGTGTCGGCCAACAACGTGTTGTGCATCATGTGCGGCAATACCTGCAAGTTCACAAAACTGGGGCCACGCATGCGCATGCGATAGGGCTTGGGGCCACCATCGCTGACGATATAGCAACCAAGTTCGCCACGCGGTGACTCGACCGGCACATAAACCTCGCCCGCCGGTACATGGAAACCTTCAGTAAAGATCTTGAAATGATGAATGAGTGCTTCCATCGACTGATCAATCCGACCCCGCGGAGGTGGAGTGACCTTCTTGTTCTGCGTCCGGTAGTCACCCGACGGCATGACTTCGAGAATTTGGCGAACCAACTTAACGGACTCGCGAATTTCATTAAGGCGAATGGAATAGCGATCGAAACAATCACCGTAGCTGCCGACCAGCACATCAAAATCGAGTTTGTCGTAGGCCAGGTAAGGCTCGTCACGACGAAGATCCCAGTCGTAGCCGGCCGATCGAAGAATGGGCCCAGTGACCCCGAGAGCCAGGCACTCGTTGGCATTGATAACGCCAACCCCTTGCAGACGGTCACGCCAAATGGGTTGACCAGTAAGTAAGGCATCGAGTTCGTCGAGGCCCGAGGGCAGTGAGTCAATGAGCTTAAGGGTGTCGTCGCGCCAGCCGTCGGGCAGATCGGCCGCCACGCCACCAGGACGGATGTAGTTGTGGTTCATCCGAAGACCGGTGATCTTCTCGAACAAGCGCAGCGTTTCTTCGCGCATACGCCAGCCATAGATCATGGCTCCAACGGCACCCATATCCATTCCATTGGTTGCTTGGAACAACAAATGGGAGCTTATGCGGTTGAGTTCACACATAAGCATGCGGATGTAAACCGCACGCTCGGGAACTTCGATGCCTAAAAGCTTTTCGGTGGCCAGCGAGAAGGCCAGTTCGTTGAACAACGGCGAGACGTAGTCCATGCGGGTGACGTTGGTGCCACCTTGGAGGTACGTGAGGTTCTCGGCCGTCTTTTCCATGCCGGTATGGAGATACCCAATGACCGGCTTGGAGCGCAAAACCGTTTCGGCTTCCATCTCCAGCATGAGGCGTAACACGCCGTGGGTGCTGGGATGCTGCGGGCCCATGTTCATCAGCGTTCGCTGGTCGTCTGGGTTGCCCTGATTGTCGAGTCCCTTGGCCGCTTCGGCTTCGGTCATCCGCAAGACCGCACCGTCGCGAAGGCGTACCTTGGCGTCGTCGCCCCAACCGGTAATTTGGGCTTCTACTGCCGTCATGACCGCTCCGCCGGGGATGCCTTGAACTGCACGGGAATCGATCCGATGGCGTAATCCTTACGCAACGGGTGACCTTCCCAATCGTCAGGCATCAAGATACGACACATGTCGGGGTGGTTTTCGAACGTGATACCGAACATGTCGAAGGCTTCGCGCTCCATGGCTTCGGCCCCGGGATACACGTCGAACAGCGACGCAATCGTGGGATCCTCTGCTGGCACCTGCACCCGGACCCGCATCCGAGTGTGGGCGACGTGGTTGATGAAACTGGCGACAACTTCGTAGCGTTCGGGTCGTACACCATCGGGGAGCACCCGGGTGTCATTGGTGAGGTAGTCAACAGCCCACACATCGATACACATGACGAATCCATCGGCCTTGAGCGCTTCAACAACTGCCACGTAGGTGGGCCGGTCGGGATGCAGAACCTGCTGGTCAAGGGACCAGGAAACGAGAGCACCGTACGCGGTCTCGGGCTCGGGGTTCGCTGCGCCAGTTTCGACAAGTTCGACAAGTTCTTCTTCGGCCACTTGTCCTACTTCGCCAGAACCATTTTGGTGGCCGTTTGGCCATCGCGTTGCTCGACGAGGATGCCTGCTCCACCGTCGGCCGACGCGTTACGTCGCTGAGTAATCTCGCCACTTTCGATCTTTTCGTGCAACGTCAAGATGGCGTGCATCAAGGTTTCGGGGCCCGGAGGGCAACCCGGTGCATAGACGTCAACCGGCACAATTTGGTCGACACCTTGCACGATGGCGTAGTTATTAAACATTCCGCCGCTGGATGCACAAACACCCATCGAAATGACCCATTTGGGTTCAGCCATCTGATCGTAAACCTGCCGAAGCACTGGTGCCATCTTCTGGCTCACACGCCCCGCGACAATCATAAGATCAGCCTGACGAGGCGACGCCCGGAACACTTCCATGCCATAGCGAGCTAGGTCGTAATGCGCTCCGCCGGTGGCCATCATTTCGATGGCGCAGCAAGCTAAGCCAAAGGTGGCTGGCCAGCAACTACGGGCCCGACTCCATTTGACGAGATCCTCGACCTTGGCAGTAACAAAATTGTGGTCGAGACCAGCAAGTCCGTCGTCAGGAACCCGGCCAACTTCGCCGAGAATAGGAAGCTTAGGCACGTTACGCCGCCCCTTCGGTGTTGTATCGGCCATCGAGGCCCACCCGACGAACGGTCGAAGGTATGGTCCGGTCGAGGTCTACCAGCGGTTTGTAGTCGTGGCGCTTTAGCGGTCCCCATTCGAGGGCACCATTGCCGATGAGGTAGACGAATGACTCAAATACCGCAACCATAAATATGCCCATGGCTACGAGTCCATACACACCCAACTGGCGAAAGACCACGGCCCATGGGTACATGAAGATCAGTTCGATGTCGAACACGATGAAGATCATGGCCACCAAAAAGAACCGAACCGGGAATCGGTGCGGTACTTCGTTTTGCGGAACAATGCCGCACTCGTAGGGATCGAGCTTGGCCTCGTGTTGTTGACGCGGAGCCAACAGCCGGGACGCAAAAATGCTGATTACCCCGAAGATGACCGCTAACGCGGCTAAAGCGAGAACAGGCAGGTACTGACCAAGCATGTTCACGCCCTCCAGCGTCGTGTGGAGGAACTCATCATCAGGCGCCCGCAGCGTACGTTTCTTGGGCCTCGACAAAGCGGCGGTCACGGGCGTGCAATGCTAAACAGCACGCCGCGAAAGCCAAGAACGAGCCGATGGCTATAAGCATCGTGGGCTGGCGGCGGTTCCCAAGATCACGAACCATGACCACGTTGATAATCGGCTGAGCTGAATCGGCCTCGGCGAACGCTGGTGCGGCCCCGGGCGCGGTTTGCTTCGCTACTACCGCCTGCACCTGAACCACCGTGTAGTTGGTGGGATGGCGCAAGGTAGCCAACTTGTATACGCGGTTGCTGAATCGATCCCAAACGTCGTTGCTAGCGCGGGCGTTCTTGCCGCCGCGTTGGTAGGTGTTAACGAAAATGAAGTCGCCCGTATCGCCGAAGACACCCTGCTCAACGAGGACAGCACCAGCCGAGGTCTGGGCTTCGCCAGCACCAGCCGCGTCGACGAGTCGCCAGTCTTCGAAGTTGAGGTCACCATTCGCGGTGGCTTCGTCCATCACGGCAGGAGCCAGTGCCGCTAGTTGGGTGAGCGTCATTTGCTCACTCTTGCGATTGGCATCGTCAATAGCCACGGCAATTCGATCGGCGAGCGCCGCATCATCCACATGACGTGGGTCCGCAGCAGCCAAGGCGCTATTGGCCTCGGTAAGGACGGTAGTGATGTCGGCTTCGTCGACAAAATCGAGCTCGGCTTGAAGGTTGGCATCGCCGTAGGTACGCACAAGTTCGATGGCGCGAGGCAAAGCGTCGTTGTTGTTGACCTGTACGACTTTTTCTGTGGCGATTTCAGCGGGGCCGGCATCGTCGAATACGACTTCCTCGCCCACCCAACTAGGCCCTGATCCCACATAACCTGTGCCGTAGACCGTCCAGATTGTGGCCATGATGAACATCCAGCCGAAGAAACCAGCAAAGGCCAACAAGCTGCCGAGTCGGACACCTGTGTTGGTGGCGAGGATCAGCCATACGGACCCCATGAGAACCGTGCAGCCAAGTACGACGGTAAGCGCACCGCGGATTTCGTTATCCCAGGCGATGCCGCCTAATACATCTACTAGTTCGAACATCACAGACTCCGCTCGTACGCAACGATGGCGTCGACTTGTTCGGGGGAAAGAAGACCACCACGGTCGACCGTGGCACCGTCGGCGTCTTCGATGTCGCAGAACCCAAAGACCTTCGAAAGATCGCTGGTGTCGCGGTCACCAATACAGGTTCCGAAACCGGGCATCTGTCCGCCACCGTCACCAGTGCCGGTAGCACCGTAGGGCACACCGTCTTGGGAACCAATGGCAATGAAATCGGCGTGTTCTTGCGCCACACCAAACTGACGAACGGTAGATCCACCCGTGAGGTTCGGACCATAGCCACCACCACCGGGGATTTCGAGTGGGATGAGCGAAGCAAAGGGCTGATCGCTACCACCAACAGCATTCGAACCCCACGACCAGCCTGCAGTGTGACAGCGCGCACAGCTATAAGAGCCACCAGCAATAGGATTATTGAACAACAATTCGCCGTACTGTTCGAGCGACGCGTTAGCAACATAATCGGCTACGGCTACCTCAATTGCCTCTTGGTCGCCAGCAAAATCGGTGTCACCAGCTAATACAACGGTTCGGGCAGCCAACTCGACACCAGCATCTACCTGTTCGGCGATCTCATCAGGGGTCAGCTGAATGGACTCTAAGTAATACAGCAACTCGTCAATTTGTTGCGTGGTAAGCGGGCCACCACCAGGGGCGCCCCAAGCAGGCATCGGCGAATTCGGGCGACCAAAGTTGAGCACATACCGAACTTCGTCTTCGGAGAAACGGTAAAATACATTGTCTAGCGCCGGAGCATTCCACGACGCATCAGCGATGTAGCGGCCATCGCTGTCAAGCACCGTGTAAGACGCAACACCACCGACAGCTTCGGGAGCATGACAGGCCGCGCAGAGTTCTTCGAAAGCTTGGCCGCCGCGACTGGCTTGCTGGGTGAAGGTGTCCTCGACATAGCCATCGTGGCGCCCCGGTTCGCCCAACCAGTACAACGGGAGACCGACCGCGATAATCGCCAAGAAAACCAGTGCCATGGTGAGGCTTTGGTCGAGCTTAGTGGTCTCGAGTTCGTCGTCGGACAGATACGGCTTCTTGTTGGCGGCGAGTTCGGTTTCGGCACCAATGTCGCCACGGCCGTTGATGTAGTTGTAACCGACATAGCAAACAAAGCCGACAACGACCAAAAGGCTCAGAACTGCACCCGTTGTCCGATAGGAGTTTGACGCCGCAAGTACGGCAGAGAAATCGTTCATGATTAACTGTGACCCCCGCCCACACATGATGGGCCTTCAGGCTCTTGGCCCGTGGTGTTTGTACCAATTGGTGGGCCTTCAATGACCGCACCGGTGTCAACAACAAATTCGTTACCGCCCGAGATCGAGACCGCGAATCGGTCCATACCGCGCGGTGCTGGTCCAGAGCGCTTCTCGCCGACACGGTTGTAACGAGAACCGTGGCAAGGGCATTCGAACCACTGCGAGGTGCCGCATTCGGGAACCCTGCATCCGAGATGAGGGCATTTTTGGTAGAGAGCTATGAGGCCCTCCTCCATAGCAACCAGTTCAGGCCCGCTGTAGGTAGATCGAGCTTTTTCGAGCGCCCCATCGGGGTATTCGGTGACCCACATGCGGCCTTCGGCTAGATATAAAAAGTTGTCGTTGTCGCGAATTCTGCTCTTAAGATCGTCGACATCTCCCAAATTGAGCGTGCCACCGAAACCAGTGATACGAGACGGCCACAAGAAGGCCACGCATGCAGCACCGAAACCGGACAATCCCAGCCCAAAGAACCCAATAACCGATCGATTGAGAAACTGGCGGCGAGCGACGCCAACGGTCTGAGGGTCGGGGGCAACCCACTCAACAGGAGTGGTGTCGGCTACAACAATTTCGCGGCCGGTTTCGATGCGAGCCAGAGCGGCGCTGCGTTCTACCTCGCGACCGGTTAGGTCGGGTGTTGCACCTAATGAGACGGTGGTTTCGACGCCTTTATCAAGCTGTCGAGTTTCGCGAGACAAACGCCCGGTGGCTTCACCGGTATCGCGCTTGGACAAAGTTACAAATCCAAGCACCGCAGCAGCCACAACTAATGCAGCAACAACAATGAGAATCATGAGCGAGCCTCCTTGGAGACTGGACTACAGAGGGGGGAGCAAGAAGCACGCATTAGAGATCGAAGAACAAGCCTTCCTGCCACGGCAGAACGAAGTTCTGACCCGGGCCTCGGAAGAACGAACCAATCATGACCAATACCGACCAGAACATGAGATGAACCGTCATCAGCGATATAGCGAATTTACGCTTCTCCGGCGATTTCTCAGGATTTCGGTCACCGTACGGTGCCAAAATCAAGGCAAACAGCGCAATCCCGGGCAACGTCACCCCAGCCACCATGGGGTGAAACATGGTGAGCAATTCCTGTAGGCCAAGGAAGTACCACGGAGCCTTAGAAGGGTTGGGTGTTTCATTGGGATTAGCTAACTCCAGCAAGGGAGCGTTGACAAAGATCGAGAAGATCAAGGTGAAAGCGGTAACGGCAAGAGCCGCCACAAACTCGATGATGAGCAGGTGTGGCCAAGTGTGGACCTTGTCCATGGGCTTGGCTTTGAGGTCCTGAATGGACCCGGACTTCACGACGGTTAGTAGTCGTTGGGTGTGACCACCAGGACCAGTGACTCCGGCCGCGGGACCACCCACGGCAGGGGTAGATGCAGCAACAGGTGTTGCCGCGGCAACCGTGCTGCCGGCATCGGCCGCAGTGGGCTCGGCGCCCTGCGAGCGAGCCGACTTGGACCGCGCCAACAGATGAGCCGGAATTTTGCTGGCCGCACCAGTCGGTGCTTCGGCAGGCTCTTCGGCCGTGGGAACGGCCGCGGGGGCTTCGGCGGGCGCGTCGGCACCGGCTGCCTTGGCGGCCCGGTCTCGGGCCTCTTGAGCCCGCTTAAGAAGATGTTCTGGAATTTCAGCCATGAGAAGTTAATCGAGTCGCTTAGAGCGGACCCGAAATGCCTCCGTCTTTACGTACACGCCAGAAGTGGATGGCCATCAAGATGACCGTGACAAACGGCAACATCAAGACGTGGAGCACATACCAACGCAGCAAGGTGTCGGTGCCAATTTCGACACCGCCAAGCAAGACGAAACGAACCTCTTTACCGAACACGGGCGTAAAGCCCATCATGTTGGTACCCACCGTTACCGCCCAGAGCGCAAGCTGATCCCAAGGAAGGAGGTAACCGGTGAACGAAAGGAGCAGGGTCATCATCAACAAAATGACGCCGATAACCCAGTTAAATTCGCGAGGCGGCTTGTAGGCACCGTGATAAAACACCCGCGCCATGTGCAAGAAAACGGACAGCACCATGAGATGAGCCGCCCATCTATGCATATTTCGGACCAGTAGGCCAAAGGTGACCGAAGACTGCAGGGTGTAAATGTCGTCCCACGCAGCAGAGGCAGTGGGCCGATAGAAGAACATCAAAAAAATGCCGGTGACCGTAAGCAAAATAAAGAGGAAGAAGCTCAGACCACCGAGGCACAGCGTGTAGCTGACCTTGACGGCGTGCCGCTTCACCTTGACAGGATGCAAGTGATAGAGCACCGAGTTCATGATCACATATGAACGGTTACGAGGGCTATCGGAATAACCCTTGCGAAAGATTGAGCCCGGCCGGAAAATTGAATTCCAGGCCTGGGAGCTCTGCGTATTTTCGACCAGGTCAGTATTTGCTTTACTGATGCGCTCGGAAAGGGTGGGTTTGGCCACGTCTGTAATCTCCTACGCGAGCCGCATGCCATAGCCGTAGCCATGCCCTGCGGTTCGTTGGTGGGTATCGCCTTCGGCAATCGGATCGCCGAGTTTGCCCAAAATGATGACGCCAGTTGGGCACCGATCGACACAGAGAGCGCAGCGAGTACACACGTCGTCATCGATGGTGAAAATGGCTTGGTCTTGCGGGTCGGTACCGGGAAGTTCGGTTCCCTCGGCACTAGAAATAGCGCTAGTAGTTACCAGATGAATACATTTCCAGGGGCAAATGTCGACACAGCCCTCACAAATAATGCATTCGGACTGATCAATATGAATGTACTGCTTGGGCTTTACCCGAGCATTAAGCCACGCTGCGTCGACTTCTTGCAGGACGTAATCGTCGCTGAAGGCCGGAAGAGGCGGATTGGCATCAGTGACAGCCACTAGTTTCGTACTCCTTGACGGACCAGCGGACGGCCGAACTTGGACCGATCAACCGTGTCGGTACCGGCAGGTGCGACGGCACCTCGTCGTTGCCACATGCTGAACAAGGCAACGTGCCCAACCAGAAGGATGCCGTAAATGAGAACAGCGATGATGTCACGAATTACCAGATAGGTGAGATCGAACGGCAAAATGTACTCGAAGAGTCGCTCACCGCCAGGTAAACCAATATCGGGTCCAAACAAGAAACGATCCGAGCGCCATAGCAACTCGGAGTCGGCGTAGACCAAGAACTGGTGCGGCAGCACGCCGTAAGCAATGACCATAAGCATGAACACAAAAGTGGCGCCGGCCATTGCCTCGCCCCATGATGCGTCTTTGTCGGCCGGGCGACGTTTCATCTCGAACAAGATCAATCCAACCATGGCCAACACCACCGCAATGGCCCACAAGAAAGCCTCGTTGGGGCCCTTTTTCTGAACAATCGCAATCCACACCTGCAACACCACAAGAGCGCCAATTATGGCGCCGGTGGCTTTAAGAAAGGTGCTTACGCTTTTGTCGACTGGCCGCTGGGCCACGTCGCCTCCTGGACTGGGGATTGGACTGGGGATCGTGAAAGTGTTCACAAGGAGTGTAGCCCCCAAACGACTCGCGATTAGGTGCGTTGAGGAAGGAAATTTTAACTTGTGAACAAATAGTACTCGGACAGAACGTAGCCGTAAAAACACGCGACGCCGATGACGGTTGTACCACGTTCAACACTCACCTTCCGCATCCAGATCGCAAAGAAAACGTTTCCGATTCGAAGTAGCCAGGATTGACCAAGTCGAGCAGTTGGGTGGCTAAGCTCAACCTGTTCTATTCTCTCCAATTGTGACCACGTCAGTTCTGGTCGCTTGCATAACAACAGTTCCTCGGAGGAACCTGTGGCCGAACTACCCGAACATCTTCTCGAGCGCTCCCGCTTGGCCCGCGAACGCCTTACCGGTGCCGCCGGTGAAGCACCCGCTCAAGCTGCTGAAATCACACCCGTTGCAGCAGCCACAAACGTCGTCGCAGCTACCGCTGCACCCTTTGCCGTTATTGAGGCGCCCCCCGAGCCAACTAAACCCTGGGTACAAAACTCACTCAATCGTAAAAAGATCCCCTGGTGGATTGCCCCAGTGCTGCTTTTCCTTCCGGTATGGATGGGCATCTACTTCGGCACACTCGAACGTCCCGCTGTTCAAGCCGCTGGCGTTTTGTCCACCGGCGGTCAGATATACGAATCAAGTTGTGCTGGTTGCCACGGCGCAACCGGTGGCGGCGGCAGCGGCCCGCAACTCAACGACGGCGAAGTAATCGCCACATTTGCTAGCTGGGAAGATCAGGTCGCATGGGTAGTAAATGGCTCCCCCGCTGCCGGTATCCCGTACGGCGAGGCCGACCGTCCTGGTGGTCAACGTGAGTCTGCGGGCGCAGGCAAAATGCCTGCTTTCAACAGGAGCCTCGAAGCCGACCAGATTCTCGCCGTTGTCATGTATGAACGTGTCCAGCACGGTGGTCAAGACGAAGCAGATCTTGGTGTGCTCGAAGCAGTTGTAAACGGCATCGAGCAAGGTGAGCTCACCGTCGAGTTTGAGGATGGCATGACGGGCGACGATATTCGAGCCCTTGTTGCCGACCTCGGTTTCGACACCGCAGAACTCGCCGCCGAGTAGAGCCCGTATCCTTAGCGGTATGGTTAGCTCCGATAGATCCACTGTGCACGATCTCCTTGTTATTGGTGGTGGTCCCGCCGGCGCAGCTACGGCTTATTGGGCTGCCAAATCCGGTCTCGACGTCGTTTTTGTTGAGCGAAAGGTATTCCCTCGGGTAAAGACCTGTGGCGATGGCCTTACGCCTCGCGCCATTACCCAACTCCAGGCGATGGGCCTGGGCGACAAAATCACCCGATACCACCGCCACGACGGACTGCGGTGTGTAGCACACAATAAGTCCATGGAAATGTTGTGGCCCGAGCACCCCGTTCACCCCAACTACGGCTATGTGGTCACGCGCCACGACCTCGATGATTTCGTGGCGCAAAATGCGATCGATGCTGGCGCCACTTTGTACCAAGGCACCGAAGCCGTCGAACCCGTCTATACCAACGGCGTACTAGCTGGGGCCACGGTTAAGGACAAAGTCAGCGACGAGCGGCGCGACATACGCGCCAAATATGTCGTCATTGCCGATGGAGCCAACAGCCGTTTCGGTCGGGCACTAGGCACTAGTCGCGACCGAAGCTACCCGATGGGTATGGCAATTCGCGGCTACTACGAGAGTCCCCTGCACGACACGCCGTGGATCGAGAGTGCCCTCGATGTGCGCGACCGCCAAGGAAACTCCATGCCCGGATACGGATGGATCTTCCCGGTAGGCGACGGAACCATCAACGTCGGTATTGGTTTGCTTTCGACATTCCGCGATTACAAGTCCGTCAACACCACCCACATGATGACTGAGTTTGCGGCCACGCTGCCCGAGTACTGGCAGGTCGACGCCAACAACCCTGTTGCCAAACCTACGGGTGGTCGCCTTCCTATGGCTGGCTCAGTTGGACCCAAGGTTGGGCCCAATTGGATGGCCGTCGGCGACGCCGCTGGTTCGGTCAATCCCTTTAACGGTGAAGGCATCGACTACGCCTACGAGACGGGCCGAATGGCTGCTGGTCTCGTGGCCGAAGCCATCGACGACGGTCACGCTCTAGCTATCCAACAATACACACGACTTCTCGACGAAGAATACGGCGACTATTTTAAGGTGGCCCGAGTCTTCGCCAGTGTCATTGGCCACCCACGCTTGGTTCGCGAACTCACCCGAATTGGTATGCACAGCCAACCGCTCATGGAGTGGGCCCTGCGGGTTATGGCTAATCTGATGCGCGAAGACGAACCCCGCTCCGCCGAGTGGGCGTACAAGGCTATAGCTGTGGTAGCTAAGCGAATTCCCGACAAGATGCACGCCGCATAGTCGCACTACCGCTACTAGTGTTCGGGCTGTGCATGATCCAACACGTCTCAACGAATGGCGGGCGCTAGGCGCTCATCAAAATCTGCTCACCGATCTTCACCTTCGTGAACTCTTTGGTGCCGACCCCACCCGGGCCAGCCTCTACACCGTCAATGTCGGCGACCTTACCGTCGACTATTCCAAGCATCTTGTCACCGCCGACACCATGCCACTATTGATGGCATTGGCCGAAGCGCGAGAAGTCCCCTCGCGAGTGGAAGCCATGTTGCGGGGCGACATAGCCAACAGCACCGAGCAACGGTCCGTGCTGCACACCGCTCTGCGGGCACCACGCAACACCGCTATTAGCGTTGACGGACACAATGTGGTGCCCGATGTCCACGACGTACTCGACCGAGCAGGCGCCTTCGCCGAACGCGTCCGTTCCGGAGATTGGGTTGGCTACACCGGTAAAGCGGTCCGCCGGGTGGTCAATATCGGCATTGGTGGCTCAGACCTCGGTCCCGCCATGGCTTACGAAGCTTTGCGTCCTTACCGTCACGACACCATTGAGTGCCGTTTCGTGTCCAACATCGACGGCGGCGGTTTGGCCTCAGCTCTCGATGGGGCCGCCCCCGAGACCACGTTGTTTATTGTTGCGTCCAAGACGTTCGGCACTGTTGAGACCCTCACCAATGCTCGCAGTGCGCAGCGCTGGCTTATCCATGCCCTTGGCGACGAGAGTGCCACCAGTAAACATTTCGTAGCCGTCTCCACTAATTCTGAGCGGGTCGCTGCCTTCGGTATCGACACCCAGAACATGTACGGATTCTGGGACTGGGTGGGCGGTCGTTACTCAATGGATTCTGCAATTGGCCTTAGCTTGATGATCGCTATTGGATCCGACGGCTTTGCCGAGATGCTCGATGGGTTCCGGCAAGTCGATGATCATTTCCGCGATGCTCCACTCTCGGAGAACGTGCCAGTCATCTTGGCCATGCTCAGTATTTGGTACCGCAACTTCTGGAAATACCCCACGCATGCCGTGCTCCCGTATTCACGCGACCTCCATCGCTTTGCCGCCTACCTGCAACAGCTTTCTATGGAAAGCAACGGCAAGCAGGTCCGCACCGATGGCGAGCCCGTCACCACCGAAACCGGCGCCATCGTATGGGGCGAACCCGGCACCAACGGTCAACACGCTTTTTATCAACTGCTCCACCAGGGAACCACTGTGGTGCCGGCCGACTTCATCGCGTTCTGTACCAGCCACGACACTTTTGTGGCCGAGCAAGGCGACCACCACGACCTCCTCATGGCCAACTGCTTTGCCCAAACCGAAGCCCTCGCCTTCGGTAGGACATTGCAAGACGTTGCCGCCTCGGGGGTCGACCCCGATCTTGTGGCCCACCGAACCTTCCCCGGCAACCGCCCCTCGACCACCATCTTGGCCCCGGCGCTCACCCCTTCGGTTCTCGGCCAGTTGGTGGCGATGTACGAACACAAGACCATGGTCGAAGGCGTCATCTGGGGCATCAACTCCTACGACCAATGGGGCGTCGAGTTGGGCAAAGTCTTAGCCAACAACATCACGCCGGAGTTGGTGGCCGAGTCCGATGTCGCCCTGTCCCACGACAGCTCCACCAATGCGCTGATTCGCCACTACCGCTCTGCGAGGGGCCGCTAGGCCAACACGCTTCTAACCCGGCCGGTCACGGCAATCTCG
>Ga0115000_10000254_pt1 | contig 49242 bp, 38 predicted proteins | sample ArcticOcean_MG_C_6_FD_89690 | JGI IMG/M metagenome (GOLD analysis project Ga0115000, IMG submission 89690) | Marine microbial communities from western Arctic Ocean - ArcticOcean_MG_CB8_128 | ecosystem: Environmental > Aquatic > Marine > Oceanic | place: Arctic Ocean: Canada Basin | collected...
GCATAGTGCTGCACCGCACGATTATCCCAGAATGCAATTGAACCCTCAGCCCATTTAAATCGGCATTGGTACTCTGGTCGGCTATGTTGTTTAAGAAGCTCAGTAACCAGTTTCAGGCTTTCTTTACCGGGCAGGGGTTCATCGGTTTGGTGGTCAAAAAGGGCCTCCTGACGGAGGAAGCCGCCGTGCAGGTACAGGCAGGGTTTCTGCGTTTCCGGGTGGGTTCTAACGAGTGGGTGCGCCACCCCAAAGGGAATCCTTGCTTTGACATCCGCGACCAATGCCTGCGGCATTTCAACGCCGCCGCGATTGAGAAAGACCCCATAGTCATTGATGCCAGAGAGAGTGCTGATCCGGTCTTGGATATTGGGCGGCAGCCCATGGTAGGCGGCGTGACTGTCAGCGAACAGGGTGTCGCCGCCATAGGGGGGCGCTTTGATGCACTGCGCGATGGAGCCCAGCGACGGGCATTGCATCCAGGTGACATCGGTGTGCCAGCCGTTTTCCGTGCCCGGACTGAACTCGTTATGCAGAATCTCAAGAATGTAAGGGTTCTTGCCGGGCCTGCCGAAGGGAAAGGCATCTAGATCGCCAAAATAGCGACCAAACGCGACCTGCTGATCTTCGGATAGGCCTTGCTCCCGAAAGAAAATGACTTTCCGTTCGAGTAGCGTTTGGCGGATCAGCGTAATGATTTCTGGCGTCAGTGGTTGCTTTAAATCGATCCCATGAATCACCGTGCCGAGGGTGGTTGCAAGGTGCTCAAACTGAACCTTATGTTGCGTTGCCTTGGCCTGAAGTGCCTCTGATACGGGGCGATTGCCCATCGTTTCGTATTCTCGTGCTACGCCGACAGGGATGCGGTTAACCGCTGGAAAGAGTGCGTCCATCGAGTGCGGTTTCGTTTTTTGTTCGGCATGAACCGTTCGTCGAACGGCATGGAGCTTGTCCGCTATGTCGATCGCAACCGTATTGTAATGTGCCTTGGTTTCCGTGGCTTCAGTCATCGGGTTGCGCTCCTGACATTGTGGTTTGCCCCTGTAAGGTCAATGTCTCAATGTAGGGGAAGCGTGGCGGTTGGGTCAACCGTTGTGAGATTGATACCGAGTGGGTAAAACCCGGGTCCACCCTAGCAGTACCGGTTAAGCAGACCCTAGGTTGCGCTCACCGCAACGAGGGCACGTTATTTTAAAAGCATCACGGTTCAAAACCCGCGCCAGCTTGGATAGGTTCTTGACTGTTAGACGGCAATTCTAAATCGATCGATTTGGATATCGTCGACCCCTAAGTCGGTGAAATTGTCATCGACGCGGCCCTTGATGTATTCACGCCAGGTGAAAGGCCGAAAATGGGGTGGCTCATTGGTCAAGCTTGCAATGGGGGCAAGGACGGCATCCGATTTTGGATTATAAAAATAGGGGGTGCTGTAGCGCGCTGCTCGGTTTCTGGGCGTCACCCGATGAATCGCGGCTCGGTAGGCATCGTTACTCCAAACCTGCATCGCATCCCCAAGGTTGACCACAATGGTACCGGCTTGGGGCGGTACATCTACCCAGTGCTGATCCGCGGTCAAGGTTTGTAACCCGCCGGTTAAATCTTGGAGCAGCAACGTGAGAATGCCAGGATCGGTATGGTGATGTAGCGCCATATTGCCCAAGGCGCCTGCGTCAAGGCGTTCGTGTTCTGCCAGGGGGTCCTTGGTGGGATAAAAATTGAGCCGGACAGTGCTGGTTGCTGCGGCCCCCATGGGTAATGCTTGGGTGGAGTTTGCAGCAAGGGCTTGGTAAACCAACGACAGTGTTCGATCGGCAACCGTTGAGGCCGCCTCAAAAAAGTCGGATAGCGTTTGTTTAAATGCTGGGTCATCTGGCCACTGATTAAGATTCCTGCCGGTCGCAGTCGGTCGCATAAAATCAAAGACCTCTTTGAGGTCGCGTTGGCGTTTGGTCATCTCTTGATCGAAGTATCCCAAAGGGCTTGATTCGGTCCGTTTGATGGTGCGTTTGATTTCGCGGGGCTGTTTGAAAAATGCTTCAGACGCCTGCCACATGGCTTCGATTTCTGGATCCAGCCCATGATTTTCAAGCAAGAAAAAGCCGTGGTTTCTGCAAGCTTTATCTAACGCGGCAAGGCCTGCGCCAGTCGTTTCAGCGCTCGCTAAGTCAATGGTGGGCACTAGGGTGTCGATTGTGTTGTCGGACATTATGGTCATCATCAGTTGTCATTTGTCAGTGGTGAAGGGTTGCCGTTTGCAGGACCGTTGCCTGAGCATACCAGAGCGGCCGCGTTTGTTCAGCGGTGGCATCAAAGCGACTTGCAAGGACCCAGCGCCGATGCGTACCCCGTGCGCGGCTTATGGATTGCTGCGTCTGACACTGCTTGCGAGGCTTGTCTAGGCTAGGCTCATGCGCTTATCCTATGACCAGACTTCAAAGGATATTGAGATGACACTCACGATTATCGAGACAGACGGCAGCAGAAGCCACCAATCCTTCAACAAAGCGCGTTACCTCAACTCGGACGCGATGGCCGCAGAATATCGCGCGATTTGGACCAACAGCTGGCTGATGGCCGGCTTGGTTCAAGATGTTCAAAATCCCGGTGATTTTTTTGTATTCGAGATCGGCTCAGAGCAAATTTTAATCAGTCGGGATCAGCAGGGTCAGCTCCACGGTTTTTATAACGTCTGCCAACATCGTGGTAATTTGCTGATGGGCGCGGGGCATGGCAACGCGACGCATTTTCGATGTTCTTATCATGCATGGACCTATGATTTAGATGGCGCCCTCAAGGGTGTTCCGCTGGTTGATAAGTTTGTCGAAGACCCTCGTTGCGCGAATCGAGACTTAAAGCCGGTGGCGCTCGACGTTTGGAATGGGCTCGTCTTTGTGCATTTGGGCGAGGCGCCCGAGCCCTTGCTTGAATTTCTTGGACCGGTTGCGTCGATTTTAGCGCCCTACGATTTTGGGGGCATGGCGCTGGTGGAAGATCAGACGGTTCACCTTGAATGTAACTGGAAAGCGGTGGTAGATAACTTTTCGGAGTTGTATCACGTCGATTATTTGCATCCCCAGCATAAGCGAATGGTAGATTGTCATAATGACCTGGTCCGCTTGTTTGCCGGCGGGCATACCGGGGTTGAGGTGCCAGGCGGCACGGTCAATCAAAAGTTTGGCGTGCCCGAGGTGCCAACGGATATTCAATCGCAACAGCTCAGCAGCCTTGATTTGGATCCCAAAGATTTCCACGGTCGCGTTCTGGCGGTTCGAGGCGCCATTCAGGCGCAAAAACGCCAAATCGGCCCCGAGCGCGGCATGCCCTACGAGCGATTTACGGACGATCAGCTATCAGATGTCTGGCAGTACAACTTATTTCCCAATACGGTGCTGTCGTTCACGCCGGAACACTGCTGGATTTTAAGGCCCAGGCCCCACGCGACAGATCCCAACCAGTGCGAGTTTGACAAAATCAGCTTGGTTCGCTTTCCATCCGAAACAGCAAGTGCTGGCCATAAAGCGGTACTCGGTCCTGGCAGCCGCGAAGGGGCTTTTAATCAGCCCAATGAGCGGCCAGTGCGCGATGTTTTCGGATACCAGGCGGTGATCCGGGGTGAAAAGACCATGACCGATACCATCGATCAAGATGTTGAGTTACTGGGTCAGGTTCAGCAAGGGATGCACTCAAAGGGCTTTGATACGGTTTATTTGAATGAGGATGAGGTGCGCGTTCAACATTTTCATGGAGAACTTGATCGTCGGTTAATGGGATCGACTTAAGGTTTTGGCTGGATTTTTAAAATGGGTCTGGTTTTTTAAAGGCCCAATCACCACAAGGATGAGGCGCTCAGAGGATGACAGATTTTATAAGAACCCCAGCCTCTAACTTTGAAGACTTGGCTGATTTTCAATACGCGCCTAATTACCATGCGTGGCAAGACTTAAGGCTGCATTACTTGGATGAGGGGCCACGGGATGGCCCGGTGATGTTGCTCATGCACGGCATGCCGACCTGGAGCTATCTCTACCGAAATATGATTCCGCTGTTGGTCGCAGCCGGTTATCGGTGCATTGCACCGGATCATTTGGGGTTTGGAAAATCCGATAAGCCAACGGATATTCATTGGTATACGATTGCGCGCCATACCGAAGTTTTGAGTAGCCTGGTTCGAGCGCTGGATTTGAAACAGATCACCCTGGTTTGTCAGGACTGGGGCGGCCCAATAGGGCTGGCTCAGGCGGCGATGATGCCGGAGCGGTTTGAGCGTCTCTGCATCATGAATACCTGGTTGCATCATGAGGGGTATGAGTACTCCGACGGTATCCGTAATTGGATGAAGGCTTGGCAACCGGGTGGTCGATTCGATTTGCAGTGTCCTGATGTGGGTTTGTTATTGGTGCTCAGTGCCCGGCTTGCGTCTCCTGACGTTATTTTTCCAGCGCTCCTCAGCGGCGAGCCGCCGGCCTTGTCGGGTGAGGCGGGCCGCGTTTACCGGGGTTTTTCTGCGCCTTATCGAGGCCTGCCAGATGAGGCGTTTAATGGCTATCGTCGTTTCCCGCGATCGATCCCCCTCGACAGTTTTGACAATGGCAATGCGGCAGCGCAAGCCCTGCACTATCGCACCCTGCTGGATGGGCCCTTGCCCGCGCACTTCATTTGGGGTTGTGCTGACGACGTGTTTACCGAAAGTTGGGGCCGAACTTGGGCCGCGCGCATGAATGCCTCCTTCGACCCGATCCCTGACGCGGGTCACTTTCTGCAAAATACCCATGGTGAGACCGTCGTGACCCACCTGCTGGCGCGGATTCAAGGCGCCTAAGCCTATGGGGTCATTCATTAATACCGTTGCCTGATCTGGGTGTGATGATGGGTGGCCGGGATCGCAACGGAACCCTCGGTCTTCTTGAATCTGTGAGGCCTGTCTTGGGTTTGGTCGGCCGGTGGGTCTCACCCGACTCAGATTCCAAAGATCTGGGGTCCTGAAACGATCAACGACCTATTTTGAAGGTCCCAGTTGATCGATGTTCGAGGTCATTTGGTTTGACGACGCCGGCTTAAGGGCGGCCAATTGGCTCAGTCCAAGGTTGGCGCGGGCACCCGGATCCAACCCTCCATCAGCGTGCGCGCACTTCGGCTCATACCGGCCTTGATGATCGTCCATTCGCCCTTCGATTTAATCGCTTCGGCGCCGACCCGCAATGTGCCTGAGGGATGACCAAAGCGCACGGACGAACGCTCGCCACCACCGGCTGCGAGGTTGACTAACGTCCCCGGAATCGCAGCGGCGGCGCCAATCGCAACGGCGGCAGTACCCATCATGGCGTGATGTAGTTTGCCCATGGACAGCGCGCGGACCAATAAATCGATCTGGGTGGCGTCGATCGCCTTGCCGCTGGAGGCGATATACGGGCTGGCAGGTGCCACCATAGCTATTTTTGGGGTGTGTTGCCGCGCTGCGGCTTCCGATGGCTCATTGATCAAGCCCATTTTAATCGCGCCGTAAGCGCGAATAGTTTCAAATTTAGTCAGCAGTGCCTCGTCGTTATTGATCGCGTCCTGTAACTCACAACCGGTAAATCCGAGATCGGTTGCATTCAGGAAAATGGTCGGGATGCCGGCATTGATCATGGTCACTTGAAAGGCGCCAATGCCGGGCACGTCTAAGGTGTCGACCAAGGCGCCCGTTGGGAACATGGCGCCTTCGCCGTCATCGGCTGGATCCATAAAATCGAGTTGCACTTCCGCTGCAGGAAAGGTCACGCCATCGAGCGCAAAGGTGCCCAGTTCAACCACTTGACCATTCTCAATGGGCACGTGCGCGATGATTGTTTTTCGAATATTGGCCTGAAAAATCCTGATCACCGCGATCCCGCGCTCTGGGATTCTTGACGAATCCACTAAGCCTTGGGTGATGGCAAAACCGCCGACCGCCGCGGAAAGGTTGCCACAGTTGCCGCTCCAATCGACGAAGGCCTGATCAATCGACACTTGGCCGAAGAGATAGTCAACATCGTGACCAAGCTCGACGCTTTTAGACACGATCACGGTTTTACTCGTGCTTGATGTGGCGCCGCCCATGCCGTCGGTCTGCTTACCATAGGGGTCGGGGCTGCCAATGATCCGAAGCAGCAACGCATCGCGATAAGCGCCAGGCACCTGCGCGGCATCGGGCAGATCTGCGAGGTTAAAGAAAACCCCCTTACTCGTGCCCCCACGAAGGTAACTTGCTGGAACTTTAAGTTGTTGAGTCAGGGTCATCATCAGGTACCTTTCAAAACGAATTCAATCGGAATTAAGCGCTGGCGCCGGTGGCTTGCAGAAAATCCTCTGCAAAGCGTTGCAGTACACCGCCGGCTTCATAAATTGAAAGTTCCTCTGCGGTATCCAGTCGGCAGGTGACCGGCAGCGTGAGTGCCTCGCCGTTCTTTCGGGTCATGACCACCGACAGCTGAGCGCCAGGGTCTGGTGTGCCTTGCACCGTGAAGGTTTCGGTGCCGTCGATGGCGTAGGTCGCGCGATGGGTACCGGCCTTGAACTCGAGGGGCAACACGCCCATACCAATGAGATTGGTGCGATGAATGCGTTCAAAGCCTTCAGCGATGATGACTTCAACACCCGCAAGACGTACGCCCTTAGCCGCCCAATCCCGCGAGGAACCCTGTCCATAATCCGCGCCTGCGATGATGATCAAGGGTTGCTCGCGAGCCATATAGGTCTCGATGGCCTCCCACATTCGGGTCACGGTGCTTTCGGGTTCAATACGCGTAAGCGAGCCCTGTTGGACAACACCATCAACATTGGCCATTTCATTCAACAATTTTGGATTGGCAAAGGTTGCCCGTTGCGCCGTTAAGTGATCGCCTCGATGGGTGGCATAGGAATTAAAGTCTTCCTCGGGTAGGCCCATTTTATCCAGGTACTCACCGGCCGCGCTGTCCAGCATGATCGCGTTGGAGGGCGACAGGTGATCGGTTGTGATGTTGTCCCCGAGTACCGCAAGTGGGCGAAGGTCGGTGAGGGTGCGCGGCCTGGCGAGCGCGCCTTCCCAATACGGCGGTCGTCGAATATAGGTGCTTTCTGGCCGCCAATCATAGAGCGGGGGCGTGACCTCGGTTATGTCTTTGACCTTGATAAACATCGGGTCATACACTTGGGTGAAATGCTCGGGTTTAACACTGGTTGCAACAATGGCATCGATCTCTTCATCGCTCGGCCAGATGTCTTTCAGCCTGATGGGGTTGCCGGAGGGATCAGTGCCCAATACGTCCTGTTCAATATCAAAGCGAATCGTGCCCGCAATGGCGTAAGCGACAACCAAGGGCGGTGATGCAAGGAACGCTTGTTTCGCATAAGGATGAATTCGGCCATCGAAGTTGCGATTGCCTGAGAGCACGGCGGTAGTGTAAAGGTCACGATCGATCACTTCTTTTTGGATGGCAGGGTCTAGCGCGCCGCTCATGCCATTACAGGTGGTACAGGCGAAGCCAACAATGCCAAAACCCAGTTGCTCAAGCTCTGTCAACAAGTTGGCATCTTCAAGATAGAGTTGAACCGCTTTCGAGCCGGGGGCAAGGGAGGTTTTAACCCAAGGTTTGCGTGTTAAACCCAAGGCGTTTGCTTTTTTAGCGAGCAGTGCGGCACCAATGACATTTCTTGGGTTTGAAGTATTGGTGCACGACGTAATGGCGGCAATGATCACCGCGCCGTCGGGCATCAGGCTCGGGTCATGGTCGCTCGGGCCGGTAATGCCGGCGCTCGCAAGCTCGCTGGTCGCGACCCGCCGATGCGGGTTCGAGGGTCCGGCCATGTTGCGGCCAACGGCTGATAGATTAAAGGTTAAAACCCGCTCGTAATGGGCCTCACTCAGTTCACTCGCCCACAAGCCCGTTTGACGCGCATAGGTCTCAACCAATTGCACCTGCTCCGGTGCTCTGGCTGTAAGGGTCAGATAATCGATGGTTTTTTCATCGATATAAAACATAGCGGCGGTTGCGCCAAATTCTGGCGTCATGTTCGAGATCGTTGCGCGATCGCCCAGGGTGAGCGCGCTCGCGCCTGCACCGAAAAATTCCAGGTATGAAGAAACTACGCGTTGAGCCCGCAGGAATTCGGTGAGTGCCAGCACAATGTCGGTGGCGGTAATGCCGGGTTGGGGCGCGCCGGTGAGTTCAACGCCAATGATATCGGGCAGTCGCATGTAAGAGGCGCGTCCAAGCATGACGCTTTCCGCCTCGAGCCCGCCGACCCCAATGGCAATGACGCCTAGGGCATCGACATGGGGCGTATGGCTGTCGGTTCCAACCAATGTGTCTGGGAAGGCAAGGCCGTCTTGGTTGTGGATTACGGGCGACATTCGTTCGAGATTAATTTGATGCATGATGCCGTTGCCGGGCGGAATCACGTCGACATTTTCAAAGGCCGTTTTTGTCCAGTTGATGAAATGAAAACGGTCATCGTTGCGGCGGTCCTCGATGGCGCGATTCTTCTCAAAGGCCGCGGGATCAAAACCGGCATGTTCGACGGCAAGGGAATGATCGACAATCAGTTGGGTTGGGACCACCGGGTTCACCTGGGCAGGATCCCCACCGCGGGCGGCGATGGCATCCCTGAGGCCGGCGAGGTCAACCAAGGCGGTTTGACCCAGAATGTCATGACACACAACCCGGGCTGGATACCAGGGAAAATCAAGATCGCTTTTGCGTTCAATCAGTTGCAACAGTGCGGCATTAATGAGGTCTGGGTCGCAACGTCGAACAAGATTTTCAGCGAAGACTTTCGACGTATAAGGCAGCTTGCGATAGCTACCCGGTACCAACGCCTCAACCGCCGCTTCTGTGTCGAAGTAGTCTAAGGTTGTCCCGGGTAAAGGCTTTCTATACTGGCTATTGATCATCGTGATTTATCCGTTGCGATTAGACCAGGTCAGGGTGTCTGGCCTGGCTGCTTTAGTTTAAAGATAGGCTGCGAGTTGTTGTTGGCCTTGGCGATTTGATCGCGTGTATGCCCCACGTCGCGCGCGCTTATGATACCTTAACTTCATTCGTTCGTCCTGTGCAGCATGGGCGATCTGACGTCAGTCGAACTGCTCAGGATTTGAATGCCACGCAGTTTTTATAAATGATACAGTGATGAGCTAGGCCCCTCGGTGAACTGAAATCTGCACCGAAGAACCCATTGGAGAAACTGATGAACACCCTAAACCGGTCAAATGAGACCGAACTCATTGCCGCCGCGAGCGCCTTACAAGAGATGCTTGGGCGCCGGCGCCAAGAGATTGATGATGCCCGTCAACTCCCCCAGGATCTTGCGAACCAATTGGCGGGTCTGGGCTTTTATCGGTTGGTTGTGCCAGAGGATTTGGGCGGCCTTGGGGTGTCGCCAGAAACGTTCTGTCGAATTTGCGAAGTGTTAGCCGAAGCCAATGGCTCGACCGCTTGGTGTGTATTTATCGGTGCCACATCACAATACTTATTTGGCGCGCTGCCCCAGACGCAGCTTAACGAGATGCTGAAAGAGCCTAATGTCGTTACCAGCGGCGTCTTCGCCGATAGCGGCACGGTCTGTTTTGAAAGCCGAGACGGCGCGCCCGGCTATCGGGTCCACGGTCATTGGCGTTGGGGTTCAGGTTGCCGCAATGCCGCCTGGATCTCGGGCGGCGTTCACGAGGTGAATGCCACGGGCGAGCGGATGATCCGCGATGCGCCTTTAACGCGCGTATTCTTTAAGCCCGAGGAAATTGAAATCAAAGATAACTGGCATGTATCAGGCCTGCGGGGTTCTGGGTCCAGTGATTATGTTGCTGACAATGTTTGGGTCCCGGCGGCTCGATTGTCCGGCAATGTCGAAGACACGCCCCATGCCACGCGGCCGATTTACCAATTTCCAAAATTCGCACTACTAGGTTGCCCGATTGGCGCCATTTGTCTTGGGATGGCCACAGCCTGCTTGCAGGAAGTGATCAAGGTGTCCAAGCAAAAGACGCCCCAAGGCAGTCGACGACCCTTGTCGTTGCGCCCGTCATTGCACATCGAGCTTGCGGAATCAGAGACGGCCTTGAGCGCCGCCAAAAGTTTGTTCTACCAGCGTCTTGCGCAAGGCTGGGAGCAGGCTCAACTAGGGCCTGCAAGTCTTACCGATCGACGGGGGCTTCGAACCGCCACCGTTCACCTGGTGAATACGTCGATCAAAGTGATCGACAAGATGTACTCTGTGATGGGGGGCACCTCGGTTTATGAAAGCTCGTGCCTGCAGCAACATTTTCGAGATGTGCATGTTGCGTCTCAACACATGATGGTGGGGGAACCCGTTATGGAATTGGCTGGTCGGGTGATGTTGGATCTTGATGAAGAGGCCTTGGGCCTATGATTCAGATCGCTTTTTGTTTTTGGCGTTAAGGTAAAATTAGATGGATTTGAAATTTGGATTGGCAACGCCCAGTCAATTGTGGTCCCTAGATTGGACTGACCGCCAGGCGTTACTCAAAGCGATCGATGCCGCGGGGTTTAATCATGTGTTTTTGGCGGATCACGTGTCGTTTCGAAATGGCGCCGGTGCAGATGGTTTTGTTGAGACCGCGGCGCTTGCCCAATTACACCCAAGTTTAGGGGTGATGATCAGTATTTACTTACTGCCCTTGCGGCACCCGCTGCCGGTAGCAAGACAGTTGGCGTCGATGGCAAGGGTTGCCCCCGGACGGTTTACGTTTGGCGTCGGCATCGGCGGTGAAGACCCACACGAGCTAGAAGTTTGTGGGGTCAGTCCCCGACGGCGTGGCATTCGAGCCAATGAATCTTTGGCGATCATCCAAGGTTTGTTGCGCGGTGAGGCCGTGTCCTTTTCAGGCCAAGCATTCGAGATTGACAATGCGGTCATTCGGCCGACGCCATCAATCCCCATTCCAATCCTAGTGGGCGGTCGATCCGATGCCGCGCTGACGCGAACCGCGCGATTTGGCGACGGATGGATTGGGGTTTGGTGCTCGGTCAAACGCTACGCGCAAGCTGTCGCAAAGATCGAAACGGAAGCCGTCTTGATGGGCCGGCCTGGGATGGATTGGTGCCATGGCTACCAACCCTGGGTCGGTGTTGACTGGCAAAGTGCGACGACCGCGAAGGCCGTGGTGAAATCGGGTATGGAAGCCTTTTACAAAATACCGTTTGAGCAGTTTGAACGCTACACGCCCTCTGGAACGCCGCTTGAGGTTGCAACCCAATTGGCGCCCTATGTGCAGGCGGGTTGCAAAATGTTCAATCTAAAGGTCTGCGCCAAGCATCCTGAAGAAGAGGTCGCCTTGGGTGCGGCAGTGGTGGAACACCTGAAGGGTTTGGTTGCAGCAGGTTAACCAACGGGAGGGCATTGAACGCCTCGCCCAGGGCTTGCGCGAAAGGATGTGTCTTAAGGTTGAGTGGGTGCACCGAGAAGGTGTTGGATTGTGATGATTTGATCCGCGCGCCTTAAAAGGGCCGCGCGCCTGATTCCCTTCGCCTCGGTGCGGCGCACGCGTGTTCGATCGACCTATGAGCCTGCGAACGCCATCTTGAGGATGGGTCTGAAGGTTAACCAAGGAGCAACAATGATCGATGTCTATCTAGCAAAAGCAATTATTACCCTGAATCCGTCCCTGCCGGAGGCCACGGCCATTGCGATCCGGGACGGCGAGATTCTTGAAGTGGGTAATGTTGAGAGCCTTTCGCCTTGGCTCATCAGAGATGACCATCAAATTATTGAGACCTTTAAGGACTGCGTCATTGTGCCAGGATTCATTGATCCGCATTTACACCCAGCAATGGCAGCGGTCATTCTTCCAATGCACTTTATTACCGCGATGCCTTGGAGCTTGCCTTGGTGTGACGTACCGGCATCGCTCACGCCGGGCGCCTTTGATCAAGAGATGCAGCGCATAAATGAATCCGCGGACGACGAGATCCTGATCTTCTGGGGCCATCACGACCTATGGCACGGATTGATGAACCGAGACCGCTTGGACGCGATCGATGCCAAAAGACCCATCGTTGCTTGGAACCGGTCGTTTCATGAATTGCATATGAATTCCGCTTGCATGGCGCAGTTAGGGATTACCGAGGCTTCTATTTCGGGCCGAGCCCAGATCGACTTTGCTAGCGGGCGTTTTTTCGAAAATGGCCTGTCGTTCGCGATCCAAAAATTAAATCCCTATATCCTTTCCGAGTCGCGGTTCACGCTGGGTCTAGAGCGGCTGAAGCAAGTTGTTCACGTAGGCGGGCATACCACCATTGGTGACATGGCCGTTGGCTTATTCGACTTTGAGCGAGAGTTGGCAACAACTCATGCGATTTTTGAACGTGAGGACACGCCCTTTCGAATCGAGCAAGTGCCCCATGGCGCCGTGGTGACCCACAATCGCAGCTTTGAGGAAACCCATGCAGCGTTGGCAGAATTGTCCGCCAACAGCAGTCACCGTTTGAACTTTCGAAAACGGGTGAAATTGTTTTCCGACGGGGCTTTTTTTTCGCAACTCGCACAGCTTTTGCCGCCGGGGTATCTAGACGGGCATGTGGGTGAGTGGCTGACTGCGCCGGAAGTGCTGCACGAGCATATTCTGAATTTTTGGCGCGCGGGATATCAAATACATGTCCATGTCACGGGCGACATGGGCGTGGAAGTTGCGCTGGAGGGCCTAGCTAAAGCGCAGGCCGAGCATCCTAGGGTCTTACATGGCTTTACGCTTGAGCACATGGGGTATGCCACGCCGGAGCAAATTGAACGCGCCAAAGCGCTAGGGGCATCGGTTTCGGCAAACATCTATTACTTGCACGAACTCTCGGGGCGTTATGCGGAATTGTCTGTTGGCTATGAACGGGCGTCGACGATGGGGCGCTTAAAAACCTGTTTCGATGCGGGCATTACAACGGCGCTGCATTCGGATTTCACGATGGCGCCAGCCCAGCCATTGCTGAATATGTGGGTGGCGGTGAATCGGCTTAACGCCCAAGGCGAGCAGATGGGGCCAGCAGAATGCATCACCCCAAATCAAGCGTTGGCTGCGGTCACCCTCAATGCGGCCAAAATACTCGGCATTGATGCCTTCACCGGAAGCCTGAGGGCAGGCAAACGGGCGGACCTGACGATTTTGTCTGACAATCCGTTAACCGTTGATCCAAAAACAATTAAAGATATTCAGGTGGTTGCAACCGTGTTTGAAGGCCGAGTTGCCGTCATTGAAAACGATTAAGTCATTCACCGACCTAGGTGAAAACCGCCCGTTGACGGTGATTGCGGGTTATCTCGGCGCTGGGAAGACGACCTTGATCAATCGTATGTTGGCAGAAGCTAAGCAGCCTTTTGCAGTGATTGTGAATGACCTAGGGGCACTTGCGGTGGATCACGCCTTGATTGCTGGCCAGCAAGGATCAACCCTGACCTTAACCAACGGTTGCGCGTGTTGTCAGATCAGCGCTGATTTGGCGGCGCAGCTGGCCACGTTGCGGCAAGCAGATTTTAGCGCCCTGGTGTTTGAAGCGAGCGGCGTTGCCAAGGCCAGTCGTCTGGCGACGATTACCAGTCAGGCGGAGGGCTATGAGCTGGCAAAAGTCGTGACCTTGGTCGATGGGTTCGACGCGCCTCGGTTGCTCAAGGACCCTTATTTGTCACCCTTGATCAAAGAACAGATTGCCGCCGCCGACTGGGTCCTGCAAACCAAACGACTCGACGTGGTCGATCCGGCGCTGGCATTGTTAGCGCCGGATTTGAAGCGGCTCGCCGGGGATGGCCCCTTACCAGAGCAGCTTGCGCCTGAGTACCGGTTTGCTCGCCGCACAAGCCAAGGCTCTGGCATCACGGCGCCGAGTTTTCAACATCGCGTCATCTATCCAAGCAAGGATCTCACGCCGGATGCGCTGAAGGCCTTTATCGCGGCTCAGCCCGCAATCGAACGGGTTAAGGGCTGGCTTGTGAACCCGCCGGATGGGGTCTTGGTTCAGGCAACGCGAGCCCACTTTCAAACACAAGCGGCAACGAGCCCGCAAGGGCTAGGCCTGCAATTTATCTGGCGGGGTGGTGATGAAATCGATTTTTCTGCACTAACCTAATGCTGTGCGGCGCGGATCAGGTTTGGATCTTCTGGGCGCCGTTTTTCGGCTCATAAAGCCAGTATAAAAGCCGGTATAAAAGCCAGGATAAGGCCCAGTGCCAATAGAGCCTTGTTCATGCCTGCGGTTAATGGGCCTAAACCGTTATCAACTGCAGACGTCGCGGCCTGCTCTGAAATAGGCGAAGATAAGGCGTCGCGCAGAGCACGAAAACACAATACGAGCGATATTGGCTGCGTTATGGGTAACGTTTATTTGTGGCATTGCAGTTTAACAATAAAGGGCGCAGGCACGAGGAGGCAGGCATGTTTTATCTGGGGTTATTCCTTTTTTTTGGTGTCCACGGGTTGATGCTAATTCAACCGATTCGGCAGCGCGCCCAGACCGTGATGCAACCGGCGCGATACCTTGGGGTGTTCAGCCTGATCAGCCTGTTGGGCATCGTCTTAATCGTCGCGGGTTATGACCGCAATATTGTATTCAAGGCACCCGTTGTCCCTTGGGTTCAGATCGTAAGTCCTGGGGTGATGTTCGTTGCCTTTTGGATGCTGGTCGCGGCAAACGTCCCGGGTTGGACAAAGCATTGGGTACAGCATCCCATGACCCTTGGGGTCAGTCTTTGGGCGTTGACTCATCTTGCGGTTAACCCAAACCAGCATGCTTGGCTGATGTTTGGTTGTTTCTTTGTTTTGGTGGTGGTGTCAGCTGTGACAGCCAGTGCTAGGCAAAAAAACAAACCCAGTCCTGCACCGCGCTTGCTGTTTGATGGGCTGACCCTGATCTTAGCCAGTACGTTGACCGGTGCCGTTTACGCGTTCCATGGCACGCTATTTGGGGTTGGATTGTCTTGATCGATGCAGGCGGGACACAAGCGGGCAACCCTTCGATGAGCGATCTTATTTTGGATGAAGGCTACATGATGCTTGCGCTCGAACAAGCCGCGTTGGCCGAAAGCCTCGGTGAAGTGCCGGTCGGCGCGGTGGTGGTTTCCAATGGGGTCGTCATCGGTCGGGGTCATAACCGAATGATCTTGGATGATGATCCAACGGCCCATGCCGAACTGGTGGCGCTGCGGCAGGCTGCAAAACAGCAAAAGAATTATCGCGTCGTGCCCGCGACGCTTTATGTCACCTTAGAACCCTGCGCAATGTGTGCGGGCGCCATGGTCCACGCGCGGATCCAAACCCTCGTTTTTGGCGCAGCCGAGCCGAGGGCGGGCGCGGTTTGCTCGCAACAACGTTTTTTTGAATCAGGGTACTTGAATCATCGGGTTGCAACGCGCGGCGGGGTCCTGGCCGCGCAAAGCGCCGCACGGCTCAAGGCATTTTTTAAAGCCAAACGGCGGTCCTAGTCAGGTGGGGTCAAAATTTTGCAGCCAAGACTCGATTTAAATCTTCCAGAGCCAAGCGATCGATATCGCTAAAGTCGCTAAGGTGAAGGCTGTCGATATCCAGCACCCCAACGACTTGGTTAGCCACGAAGATTGGGACCACGATCTCCGACTTCGAGGCGCTTGAGCACACAATGTGCCCCGGAAAGTCATCGACATGATCAATAAGGAGGGTTTTGCGTTGCGCCCAACTCTGACCACAAACGCCTTGGCCTAGTTTAATTCGGGTGCAGGCGGTGGGGCCTTGAAAGGGCCCCAGAACCAGTTCTGAGTCTTTGACCAAATAAAAGCCTACCCAGAGAAATCCAAAACCTTGAAAAATGCCGGCGGCGGTATTGGCAAGGCTCGCAATCAAGTCATCTTCATCTTGAATCAGGGCTTTGATTTGAGGGATAAGCGTCTGATAGCGCATCGCGCGATCTTGCGTTTCTGGGAGAATGGGCGTCTCGGTCATGAATTTACCCCTTTTAAACCCGGTAGCGCAGGCAACCGTGTGACCGCGGGCAAAGCGCGGCTATAATAAGCATTTATTCTAGATGGCGATAGCATGCTTTATATACCTGGTCAAAAGGCGCTATCAGCGTTTCGGACAGAAAAGCTCCAAACGAAAATCCAAGCGTTGGGTCTATCGTACGTTCTAGAAGAGACCCAGTATGAATACTATTTGGAAACCTCAGGTGAACTGAACGCCGAGATGCGGGCGCGGCTGACCGTTTTGCTTGACGCTGGGTCTGAGCCAAGCCCTCGGTTAACTGGGTTTGAGTTGTTTGTGGTGCCCAGGCTCGGAACCTTGTCGCCTTGGCGCTCAAAGGCGACTGAAATTGCGTTGATTTGTGGATTAGCGGCCGTGGAGCGCTTAGAACGCGGCATTCGATATGGGTTTTCGGTACCGAGTGATGCGCTGATCTCGCCAGTAGATCAACAAGCTTTGGCCGTATTGCTCCATGATCCCATGACCGAATCGGTCTTAAGCGAGCGGTCCGCTGCGCAGCAATTATTTGAGCGTGCGCCGCCGCGGCCGGGCAGTGCGATCGCCTTGCTTGAAGAGGGCATAGGCGCCATTGCGCGGGCTAATGTGGACTTAGGTTTGGCCCTTGCTGAGGATGAGATTGAATATCTAAAGGATGCGTTTCAAAACCTGTCTCGGAATCCAACCGATGTTGAGTTGATGATGTTTGCCCAAGCGAACTCAGAGCACTGTCGGCATAAAACCTTCACAGCCTCTTGGACCCTGGATGGTGTTGCGCGTTCCCGTAGCCTGATGGATATGATCCGCAATACGTATGATCAAAGCGCGGGTCGTGGGGTTTTGAGCGCCTACAGCGACAATGCCTCGGTGATTGAGGGATCCGTTTCTGCTCGATTCTACCCGGATCCTGAAACCGGCGTGTTCGGTTATGTCGTGGAGCAAACCCCGATTCTCATGAAGGTGGAAACCCACAACCATCCCACGGCGATTGCGCCCTTTCCAGGGGCTGCCACGGGCGCGGGCGGTGAAATTCGGGATGAGGGGGCTGTGGGCCGAGGCTCAAAACCGAAGGCGGGCTTAATTGGCTTCACGGTGTCGAATCTTAGAATCCCTAATGCCATCGCGCCGTGGGAGACGGGTTTTGGTCTGCCTGACCGAATCGCCTCGCCTTTGTCAATTATGCTGGAGGGGCCCATTGGTGGCGCAGCCTTTAATAATGAGTTTGGCCGTCCGAATCTTGCGGGCTATTTCCGTTCCTTCGAAATGACCGTCGCTGGCGAGCGCTGGGGGTATCACAAGCCAATAATGATTGCGGGTGGAATGGGAAATATCCGGCCCGATCATGTTGATAAGGGTTCAATAGAGCCAGGGGACGCGCTCGTGGTGCTGGGTGGGCCGGCCATGTTGATTGGTCTCGGCGGCGGCGCGGCGTCCTCGATTGCAACCGGCACGGGGGATGCGGATCTGGATTTTGCCAGTGTTCAGCGGGGTAACCCTGAAATCGAGCATCGCTGCCAGGAAGTGATTGATCGTTGCTGGCAGCTAGGTGCCAACAACCCGATTCGGTTTATTCATGACGTTGGGGCAGGCGGCTTATCGAACGCGTTGCCTGAACTGGTGAAAGACGGTGGTTGTGGCGGCACCTTTGATTTGCGAGCGATTCCGAGCGCGGAGTCTAAGTTGTCGCCCCTTGAGCTCTGGTGTAACGAGGCGCAGGAACGATATGTGCTTGCGATATCCCCTGATCAGCTCGAAAAATTTCTGTCTTTGTGTGCCCGTGAGCGGTGTCCTGTGGCGGTTGTCGGAGAGGCGGTTAAAGCCCCGCATTTGATTGTTGCCGATCCATTGTTTGAAGACGAACCGGTTGATCTACCGATGTCGGTGCTGTTTGGTAAGCCGCCTAAAATGCATAAGCAGGCCGCGACCGCCGACCGTCAGGCGCCCAGCCAGGCGCTCTTAGCCACACTCGATGAGGCGGTTGATCGAGTGTTAGGACACCCGAGTGTGGGCAGTAAAAGTTTTCTCATTACCATCGGGGATCGAAGTGTTGGAGGCTTAGTTGCGCGAGATCAGATGGTTGGGCCTTGGCAGGTCCCTGTGTCGGACGTGGCGGTCACGGCAGCTGGGTTCCAGGATGGTGTGGGCGAAGCGATGGCCATGGGGGAGCGAACGCCGCTGGCGGTGCTCAACGGTCCAGCATCCGGCCGCATGGCGGTTGCCGAGGCGCTGACAAACTTAGCGGCAGCCCGCATTGGCGCTTTGAACCAGGTGAAGTTGTCTGCAAATTGGATGGCGGCGAGTGGTCATGCTGGCGAGGATGCGAGTCTTTATCAGACGGTTGAGGCGGTTGGGATGCAAATGTGTCCAGCGCTGGGGATCTGTATTCCGGTTGGTAAAGACTCGATGTCGATGCAAACGAAATGGCGGCAAAACAACGAGGAAAAACAGGTTACCTCACCGGTATCTTTAATTATTTCTGCCTTTGCACCGGTTTTAGATATTCATCAGACCTTAACGCCTGAACTCTCAAAACGGCCAAGTCGCCTGATTCTAGTAGAACTACCGGGCGAGTTCAGGCGGCTTGGGGGGGCGATTATTCAACAGTGTTTTTCTCAAATGAACGGCGACGTGCCTGACGCTTCGGATTTTCCAAGCCTTAAGGCCCTGTGGGATGTCCTTCAAGATCCGTCTATGCGGACCACGATTCTCGCGATGCACGATCGCTCCGATGGCGGGTTGTTCACAACCTTGGTTGAGATGGCTTTTGCAGGTCATTGTGGCTTGACGCTTGAGGTTCCAGATGACGAGCCGTTGCTGCCGTTTTTGTTCAATGAAGAGATAGGCGTTGTGCTTCAAATTGAGTCTTCGAGTCTGAAGCTCTGGCAGCAAACCATGCTCGATCGGGGCTTGCATCTGATTGACCTGGGGGCGCCTCAAAAAGATCATAAAATTCAGCTGCGTCAGAATTCGCGTCAAGTTGCCAGCTATGATCGCGGCGCGCTGGCGCAGCGTTGGTCAAGGGTCAGTCATCACTTGCAGCGGCTTCGTGATCATCCAGAGTGTGTTGACGAGGCCTTCGCCCAACTGCTGGATGATGCGGATCCGGGGCTGAGTTTGACCGTGCCGACGGGCGTGACCGAACAGCTATTGGCGCCGATGGTGAACCTGAGCGCGAAACCCAAAGTTGCCATTTTAAGAGAGCAAGGGGTTAACAGTCAGACTGAAATGGCCGCGGCGTTTACCGAGGCAGGCTTTGAAGCCGTTGATGTCCATATGAGTGATCTGATTGGGGGTCGTCGGTCTTTGGAAGGGTTTAATGTGCTCGCGGCTTGCGGTGGGTTCTCCTATGGTGATGTGTTGGGCGCCGGGTCGGGTTGGGCTAAGAGTATTTTGATGAATGAAGCAATCTCGAATCAGTTTGAAGCCTTTTTCCATCGCTCAGACACCCTTGCACTAGGGGTTTGCAACGGTTGTCAAATGTTGTCCCAATTAACCGAGCTGATTCCCGGCACTGAACAGTGGCCGAGGTTTGTCAGAAACCGCTCCGAGCAGTTTGAAGCCCGGTTTTCAATGGTTGAAGTGTTACCGAGCACGAGTGTGTTGCTGAAACCCTTAGAAGGCGGTTATTTACCCATCGTGGTCTCCCACGGTGAGGGCCGGGCGGCACTATCGGATTCGGCGTATGAACAACTGTTGTCGAGCCAACAAATTGCACTGCGATTTGTTGGCAATGATGGCGCGCCCACTTTGAAGTATCCGGCCAATCCGAATGGATCACCGGGTGGTTTGACGGCGGTGACGTCCAAGGATGGGCGGGTAACGGCCATGATGCCGCATCCAGAGCGTTCCTTCCGTCGCTTTCAATGGTCGTGGCAGCCCCAAGATTTGGGTGAGCTGAGTCCTTGGGCGATGATGTTCAAGGCGGCAGCGACCTGGTTGCGCTAATTGGGCCTTGGGCGTGGGTCGATGACAGTTTCTCGGGTTAGGTAGACGCCCTGACGTTGATCTGAAAAGAAATGCTCAAGCGTTCGCGTGATGGCCTCAAAGGAGAGTTCAGACCATGGGATGTCTTCCTCCGCGAAGAGTTTGGTTTCAAGGCTCTCGATCCCTGAGAAAAAATCAAGATCCAGTAATCGCGACTTATAAAAGATATAAACCTGGGAAATGTGCGGTAGGCTGAAGAGGGTGTAGAGTTGTTCGATTTCGACCCGGGCATTGGCTTCTTCGAGGGTTTCTCGCAAGGCGCCCTCTGGGATAGACTCACCGTTTTCGAGAAACCCGGCGGGCAACGTCCACTTCCCATAACGGGGTTCAATCGCGCGTTTGCACAGCAGGACTTTATTGTCATGGACCGGGAGACAACCCGCGATGATTCTAGGATTTTGATAATGGATCAAATTACAATGGCCGCAGACAAAGCGTTGCCGCGTATCGCCCTCGGGGATTCTCTGGGCGACTGTGCCGCCGCATTGGCTACAATATTTCATGCGAGCATGATAAAGGTTTGTGTCGGGGCTTCACAGGGGGGTGGGCCGCTGTGATGACCCTATTACGATCAAGGCTCGCGACCTTTAGTCCGGCGCCTCGCCCAGAAAAATATCATTCTCGAGCCGATGCGGCCGTGCTGGTCTTGATTCGTCAGGGTTTGACGCCATCCTTGATTTTGACTGTCCGAGCCAGCAACTTGTCGTCCCACGCTGGTGAGGTGTCGCTGCCTGGTGGCAAGCGCGATCCGGGAGATGCCAATCTTGCGGCGACTGCGCTGCGGGAAACCGTCGAAGAGTTGGGGATTGCAGTGGACCAACTTGAGCTTATTGGGGCGTTGCCCGGACTCATCTCGAAGCATGGGCTCTGGGTCACGCCGTTCGTCGGTGTCATGCCAGAAGCCGTCGAATTAAAGGCCAATATCGATGAGGTCGGCGCGGTCTTTGAAGTGCCGTTGGCGTGGCTAGCAAAGGATTTGAGGGTTGGCACTGAGCGTTTGGCGCGTCAAGGCGAGGTTCAAATGGCGCCAATCTATGAGTATCAAGGCCATCGGATTTGGGGCTTAACGGCGCTGATTTTGTTGGATTTTCTAACCGTTGCCTTAACGCCCGAGGTTGGCGCGCAATGCCTCGATTCCCCAAAAAATAATTAGGAGTAATGATGATTTTCAAACTGGATAACTTGAGTCCTGAGATTCATGCCGACACTTGGGTTGCCGATAGCGCGGCTGTCATTGGACAGGTGGTGTTAGAGGCGGGCGTGAGTGTTTGGTTTAATGCCGTCTTGAGGGCAGAAAATGCAGCCATTCACGTGGGCGAGAATTCGAACATTCAGGATGGTTCCGTTTTGCATGTCGACCCAGGGATGCCATTGACCATTGGCAAAAACGTAACCATTGGCCACAAGGTGATGCTTCACGGTTGCACCATTGGCGATGAGTCGCTCATTGGAATCAATGCGGTGGTTTTAAATGGCGCTAAAATTGGCAAAAATTGTTTGATTGGGGCCAACGCGCTCATTCCAGAGGGTAAAGAAATTCCCGATGGATCTTTGGTGATGGGTTCACCCGGCAAAATCGTTCGAACCTTAACGCCGGAACAGATGCAGGGCTTAAAGCTCAGCGCCCTGCATTATGTGGACAATGGCAAGCGCTATAAGCGGGGTTTGGTCGCCTTGTAAAAAGGCGTTAAGACTTGGCATCAAGCCCGCTCGGGGTTATATTGGCGCTTTATGTTCAAGGTTATCAAAGGTCTACTTGGCACGATGATGCAAGCTTACGCCATCAATGAAAACCAGCTGCGCGATCTTGCGCCCCTTCTGCTGTGCGGTTTACTAGGCCTACTACGACTGCCGTTGTAGGCGGCCAATACCAATTCCTACATCGTTTGAAATCTATCGGCTGCAGCAGCCGACCACTACCAATAGATCGAGATCAAACACTATGAGTGCTAACACCAATCAATTTCCAAAATTGGCGGACCAAAAGGTCATGCCGTATCAAAAGTACAAACCGTTCAAGGCCATTGCGCTCAAGGATCGAACTTGGCCTGATCAGGTCATTGACCGCGCCCCAAGATGGTGTAGCGTCGATTTGCGCGATGGGAATCAAGCGCTCATCGAGCCGATGACCCCGGCCGAAAAACAAGCGATGTATGATCTGCTTTTGGGGATCGGATTTAAGGAAATCGAGGTTGGGTTTCCGGCCGCGTCCCAGACCGATTTTGATTTCGTACGGAAGATCATTGATGAAGATTTGATCCCAGATGATGTCACCATCCAGGTTTTGTGTCAGGCCAGAGAAGACTTAATCACGCGCACCATCGAGGCGGTGTCTGGGGCAAAGCGAGTGATCTTCCATTTGTACAATTCAACCTCTGCCCTGCAACGACGGGTTGTCTTCGGCATGAGTCAACCTGAAATAATCGGCCTTGCAACCCGTGCCGCAGAAATGGTGAAACGTTATACACAACCCTTGGTGGATGCTGGAACCGATGTGGTGCTCGAGTATTCTCCTGAGAGCTACACCGCGACAGAAATGGATTTTGCCGTCGAAATCTGCGCAGCGGTTATGGCCGTATGGGGTCCAACGCCCGATAAAAAGGTGATCTTGAACCTGCCGGCAACGGTTGAGATGGCGACGCCGAATATCTATGCCGATCAACTTGAGTACTTCATGCGCGCCTTGCCAAATCGCGACTCAGCTGTGATTAGTTTGCATACGCATAATGATCGTGGCACGGGGGTTGCTGCCTCTGAGTTGGGTTTGATGGCCGGCGCCGATCGGATCGAGGGAACGTTGTTTGGCAATGGTGAGCGTACCGGTAATTGCGACATTATTACCATGGCGATGAATCTCTTCTCGCAAGGCGTTAATCCTGAGCTGTATTTGACAGACATGGCGGGGATCGTTGCGGTTTCTGAAGCCTGTACCAAGATTCCCGTGCACGTTCGCCAACCCTATGCGGGCGAGCTGGTGTTTACCGCATTTTCGGGCTCTCACCAGGACGCCATCCGAAAAGGAATGTCGCATGTTGAGTCCGGTTCAGATGGGGCCTGGGAAGTACCCTACTTACCGATAGACCCCGCGGATGTGGGTGGGTCTTACCGAGAAACCGTTCGGGTTAACAGTCAGTCGGGAAAGGGTGGGGTCGCTTTTATTTTAGAGAATTATTTTGATGTGCAGCTGCCGCGCGAGCTGTTACTGGAATTGAGCCCGCTGATTCAGAAGGAGTCCGAAGTCGATGGCGGTGAATTAAAACCGGCGAGGATCTGGGATGCTTTTGTACGCGAGCTGGTTGAGGTTCCCGGTCCTTACGAGTTAATTGACTATGAAGTGCGGTCGGTTGGCGGAGAACGTGAATATTGTCTAGCTCGAATCAAGGTTGCCGCGAGCGAAATTCAAATTGAAGGAGAAGGGGCTGGTCCGATTGATGCTTTTGTGACTGCGCTCGCCTCAACCCTGAACGAGCCCATCAATGTCGTCGAATATCAAGAGTATGCGCTTAATGAAGGCAGCCAGGCGAAGGCTATTAGTATTCTCAAGATTGCGGATTCAAAAGGTAATAAGTGCTTTGGCGTCGGTATCAGCCCGAACACAACCACAGCAGCCTTTAAATCCATTATTGCCGCTATGAACCGACTTTGGCGTTAAGCCGCAGGTCTGATCGGATTAAGGCGGGCATGAGAAACTCGGTTAACGGCCTCGGTAACAAGCTCGGGATGACACTGGGGCACGCTGCAAGGGTCTAACAGGTGGGTACGCCCATTTTTCAGGGCGTGCTACCGTGTCGGAAGGTGGCCTGCGCGTTGGTGATGGCGGGATCTCTCGATGAGCGCGGATGCTCTGGGCTGGGTGATCGGATCGGTCGGGATGGGCGTCACCCTTAAATTAGTTCAAACCGGTAAGAGGTGCGCGAATGGATGCTCAATGGGTCTTGGTGATTTGCGTCATTGCGCTGCTGATCGGGCTTTACATCATGAGCCGACGCATTGATCGAAAAATCGCACAGGTTTTAGAGCAATCAACTACTGTGGCATCGGCCGAGTCTTCGCTGGTTTCAGAGGAAATGGGCGATGATAGTTTTTGGAATTGGTTTCGAACGAGTAAGGTCGCCGCGATTGTTATCCGCCGACAAGTGATCTTGAGCGTCAATCCTGCTGCGGAACGGTTAATTGGCCGAGCCTTAATCGACATGAAGGATCGCCCGGCGTCGGCATTCATGTCGAAGACGAGTGCAGCCTTGCTCCAAAATTTAGGCATCGAACCTGAACTGGCTGAGCGAGAATATGAAATTCTGAAGCCTGATGGCGAGGTCATTACCATTGTGACCCAACCCTCTATGCTGACGCTTGGCGGACAAAGTACGCGAGTTTTGATGATCTTTGACGTGACGGAGCAACGTCATCGAGAAGTCGCCCTTAGAAATTCAGAGCGGACACTCGAATCTGAGTTAAACCAAAAGTCAGCCTCATTGGGCGAGGCGCAGACTTACCTGAATCTAGCGCTCGAGCATTTCTCTGAAGGCTATATTTTAGTTGACCCGACTCATAAGGTTCGTTTCCTGAATCGGCGGGTTCGGGCAATCTTTCCCGAAGTCGCACAGCGGCTTCGGCCCGATTCTGATTGGCTTGAAATTGTAGATGCCATGCTCGAGCAGGGGTTGATTCTTGCACCGTCAGAGTCCGAAAAAGCCGCGGTCAAAACATGGTTTGAAGCGGGCAACAGCGCGGGTTTTGCGCAGCAGGATCTTGAATTAAAGGGTCATCGCTGGGTTCGGGTTACGATCAAAAGCCTACCAGCGGGTGACCAGATTATCACCGTGGTGGATATTTCAGAGCTCAAGGCGGCTATTGAAAAAGCAGAGATTGCAGCGAACTCGAAGTCAAATTTTTTGGCTAGCATGAGTCACGAAATCAGAACGCCCATGAATGGCATCCTCGGCATGGTTGATTTGATGAAACGCAGCTCGCTCAGTGAAGATCAAAAAGAAATGGTCGCGACCATTCAAGATTCAGGGAATGCCTTGCTGTCGCTGATCAACGACATCTTGGACATCTCGAAAATTGAGGCAGGTCGAATTGAATTAGAGGTCTTACCCTCGGACCTTGCCGAAGTCTCAGTCAGTGCGCTGGAAGTGATTGCAGCTAACGCCGCCAAAAATCAGCAAGCCTTGATTCTGATTCAAGATCCTTTGTTGCCAAGCAAGCTGCTTTTAGATGGTCTTCGCTTGCGACAAATTCTGGTAAATCTGGCGGGTAACGCCATTAAGTTTTCGCCCTTGTCTGCGGAAATTGTGGTTCGCATTGAGTTGATTGAGCGACAAGCAGGTGACTATTGCGATGTTCTGATCAGGGTCATCGATCAGGGCATTGGCTTGTCGGCGGAGGCTCAGGAAAACATCTTTGCTGATTTCGCCCAAGCTGAAAAATCGACCAGCCGAATTTATGGGGGCACGGGTCTGGGCCTGGCAATTTGTCGACGCTTGGTTGAGGTCATGCAGGGCAGCATCGAAGTGGTCAGCCAGTTGGGTCAAGGGGCGGAATTTAAAATACAGCTTCGTCTGCAGGAAGCACCTGATGTTGCCCCTGAGCGGGAAACAGTCGACTTGTCGGGGATCGACGTGTTTTACGTTAGTCCCTCGGCCCGCAGCTTTGAATCGGTCAGCGGCGTGTTAACACCGCTTGGCGCCAATTGCCACGCGGTTCTGGACCCGATGAATTTGGAAAGGGCGCTGGCTTTGGATGCCATTTCAAGTCTGCCAGTGGTGATCTTATCGGATCGCTTTGGTCGAGCTGAGCAAGAAGCGATCTGGCGCCGAGTTGAAGCCAATCAATTGCCTCAGCAGGTGGGTTGGGTCTTTTTTAGCGCTGGCCGGGGTCAGCGGCTTCGGTTGGTGAATGATCGGTTGGCGTTGATCAGTAGTAACCCTTTTAGGCGACGCGAGTTAATGTCGGCTGCTGCGCGGGTCGTCGGACGTGATGGGTTAATGACAGAAATCGAGATGGCAGAGGGGCTCCAGGATGCCTGGGTGCCGATGACGGCGGCAGAAGCCGCACAAGAGGGATTGCTCATTTTAGTGGCAGAAGATAATGCGGTGAATCAGCAGGTTATTCGACGACAACTCAACACCTTGGGCTTGGCCTGTGAGTTGGCAGGCGATGGGGTTGCGGCGTTAGACCGGATTCGTTTGGGCGGGATTGGTTTGCTCTTGACCGATTGTGATATGCCGAACATGGATGGTTATGAATTGACCCGACGGATTCGTCAAGAAGAAGTAAACCAGGACAATTCGCTGCCCATTATCGCGATTACCGCCAATGCCATGGACGGTGCTGCGGCGGCCTGTTTTGAGGCGGGGATGAATGACTACTTGTCAAAGCCCCTAGAAATCGGCGCTTTGCAGGCGATGCTGAGAACCTATCTGCCAAGCCCAGGGCAGAACCAGGAGGCCTCAAGTGGTGGTCTTTCTTTCGAGGCCGATCAAGGCGGGATCGATGGGCCCGCAGACCGCGCTGACCCCTTGTCGGCGAACTCAGCGTCTGCCCGGGTTTTAGATTTGTCGGAACTCAAGGCCTTATTTGGTGATGATATTGATGTCCTGAATCAACTGCTTGGCGAATTTGGGAGATCTTTAGATGAAGGCCTCGTGGCAATGTTGTCTGGTTTTGAGGCCGCAAATCATGATTCAGTTCGAGCCGAGGCCCATAAGCTCAAGTCTTCGGCCCGTACCGTCGGTGCCCACGAGCTAGCAGATCTCTGTCTAGACCTCGAAGAGGCTGGTAAAGCCAAAGACGCAATGCTGCTCCAGACCCTCTTGGGGCGGCTCCAATCGATTTGTGGCCGCACGAAAGACGCCATTGCGCGAGCGTTAGTCGCTTAAATTTGGTTCGATGATGATCTAAGGCGCGTTTGTGCGCGTCGGTGTCGGGCTTAGGCCTCGACCTTGGCGCTGGGGAAGAGCTTGGCGGTTACGATCATATTGCCTTTGAGCCGAATGATTTCGATCTGGTAGCCTTCAATGGTTAAACAAACCGGTGCTTCAGGAATCATCTCTAATGTTTCGGTAATGAGTCCGTTCAGGGTCTTTGGGCCTTCCGAGGGCAATTGCCAGTTAAGTGCCCGGTTAATCACCCGAATGGTCGCGCCGCCATCGACATAAAATGAGCCGTCTTCCTGAGGGTGAATATCGCTGCTCGCGGCGGCAAGGTCCGTAGTGAATTCACCGACAATTTCTTCGAGGATATCCTCAAGGGTGACAATGCCTTGAATGTCACCGTACTCGTCCACCACGAGTCCGATACGTTCTTTTCTTTTCTGGAAGTGCCTGATCTGAGTCTGCAGGGAGGTGTTCTCAGGAACGAAGTAAGCCTCATCGACTTCCTGTATGAGGGCAGCTTTGGTTAAGGTTTCGCTCGATAAGAACCGAATCGCGCTTCGAACGTGCAAGATACCGACAATATTTTCGATGCTCTCATGAAAAACGGGTAGCCTGGTGTGCTGCGCATTACGGAGTTGCTGAATGATGGTGTCGAGGTCGTCATCGAGATCAATGCCGATGATCTCACTTTTAGGCACCATGATGTCATCGACGGAAACTTGATCCAGGTCCAACACGCCCAGCATCATATTCTGAGACTGGGATGCGATTTTTGCGCCATCAAAGACCAGGGTCCTGAGTTCGTCACGGCTCAGATGGTCATTCTCTGCGGCCAGATGATTGATTCCAAAAACGCGCAATAAGCCATTGGACAGTGCCGAAACCAGCCAAACAAGGGGGTAGAACAGGAACAGTAGGATTCGCAGTAAATGAGAGGAAGGCAATGCAATGCGCTCAGGAAAGGCCGCCGCGATGGTCTTGGGAGCAACCTCAGCGAAAATCAAAAAAATGAAGGTGCAAATCACGGGCGCCCAGACGACGCCACTTTCACCGAGAATTTCGATTGCAAGCAGCGTGGCGATGGATGCGGCTGAGAAGTTGACAAAATTATTGCCAATTAGAATGACCCCAAGGAGACGATCGGGTCTTTCCAATAGTTGGGCGGCTCTTTGTGCCCCGCGATGACCTTTCTTCGCAAGATGCCGCAACCGATATCGGTTCAGCGCCATCATAGCGGTTTCGGAAGCGGAGAAGTAAGCGGATAGAAAAACTAGGCAAAACACAGCGCTTAGCAGTGTACCTATTGAGGGGTCGTCCAAGATAAGTCGACTCTTGCAGTATTAAGAAGACCTTGTAGCGGATCGGTCCCTTTCATGTCAAGGCTTGTGTGTTATCGCAAGACCACTTCAACCACAAATTTGCTGCCAAAATAACCGAGTGCTAGGAGGATGAAGCCCAGCAGGGTCCAGGCGGCGGCGAGGCTGCCGCGCCAACCGAGTCGATATCGGCCCCAGAGTAGGATCACAAAAACCAGCCAGGCCATTGCGGTGAGGATGGTGTGGTGAATAAGGCCCGGTACTGCGAGCGAATCCATAAACAAAAACCCAGTACCGATCGATAGGGTCAAGGCAATCAAACCAATCCAAATGGACTCAAACAGTAAGGTGTCTAGGGTTTGAATGGGTAAAAATAAAGAGGCGCCGGATTGCTTTTGCTTCATCCTTTGGTCATGCCACGTGAGATACAGGGCTTGCAATGCACCCAGTGCCAATAGGCTGTAGGCCAAGATCGAAAGGGTAATGTGTAAGGTCAGTGCCGGTGCAACTTCGACCCGCATTGGGCCCTGACCGGGGTAGACGGTTTGGATCATGAGGGTGAGACCTGCGAGCGGAAAGACCACTTGTGCCAGGTGGTTCATTGGGCGTCGTAGCTGATTGAGCGCGATCACCAAGGCCATGGCAAAGGCTGTGACGCTCAACATGGGCAGCAGGCCTAGGCTTACCGCATCACCTTGAAACAAACTAGTCTTAAGCAAAAAGCCATGACCCAAGCAGGCAACGAGCCCCAGTGTGGTGCTTAAGGTTTCAGGCTTGCTCGTTTGATTGAGATCGCGAACGCGAGTGCGCGCCCGAAGCCCATTCGCGAAATACAAGAAGCCGGTCAGTAGCGCCAGCAGCATAAAGGTCGGAGATGCTTGGAAGCTTTCGCTCATCGTAAGCCCATGTGAGGAGTTCTTGGTCTATAATATCAGCAAGTCGGATTAAACACTGCTGTCACATGATATCTTCTTACGTTGCGCAGGGGTTACCAAGCCAGTTTCGGTCACTTTCATCGTCTTAGGGCGATGGTTGAGCCTGAATTGGCACCCAAGCGCGCCGCAAGGGTCAGAATCGGCTGCCGAATTATTCCCGGTTGTGACGGATCAGTAGCCGGCTTGAACAAGCGCCGCTCAGCAAGGGGATAAGCGACCCAGTTAAAACGGAAGCCGTCCCAGTCGGTCGAGCACAGCCGAGCGGCAAGGGCTGGGCAGCCGGCTAGTGTGGTTAATAAAGGTTTAGGCAATCTAATGTGGCTAATAGAGGTTTAGCCAATAAAGGTTTAGCCAATAAAGGTTTGGCGATGGCGATGGCGATGGTAGCGCTTTTATAATCGGTCGCGCGCCCAAAAGGTCACTGCTTGCAGGCAGATGCCGCCGGCCAAGGCGTTTTGTTAAAGCCCCTCGATGGCGCCGCAACGTTGGGTAAACGGTCAAGCTCGACTGACAGATGAATCAGGTGGGTTCGGGTCCCGATGAATTATTGAGACAAATTTAGCTAAAGGCACAACACTATGTTTGATAATTTAACGCGTCGGGTTAGTACGGCGCTGAGTCAAATTGGCGGCAAAAAAACCTTATCCGAAGACAATATTGCGGAAACCTTACGAGAGGTCCGCCTTGCGTTACTTGAAGCGGATGTCGCCCTGCAGGTCGTTCAGGATTTCCTGGGTCGTGTCCGGCAGCGAGCGGTCGGCTCTGAAGTGGGCACCAGTTTGTCGCCCGCGCAATCGTTTCTAAAGATTGTCAACGAAGAATTGGTTGCCGTTTTAGGCGGTGCATCCGTTGGCCTTGATCTGAATAGCCAGCCGCCAGCGGTGATTCTGTTGGCCGGACTTCAGGGCGCGGGTAAAACCACGACTGCGGCGAAACTTGGGCTATGGCTCAAGCAGCGCGCGGGTAAACAGGTCATGTTGGTCAGCACCGACGTTTATCGCCCAGCAGCGATTCAGCAGTTGCAGACCCTTGCCGAGAGTGCAGAACTTAGCTTTTTTGCCTCATCGGTTGATCAGGCGCCCCTGCAGATTGCAAAAGATGCGTTGTTGGCTGCCAAACGACAGTTTGTTGATGTGCTGATTGTTGATACGGCCGGTCGGCTTGCCATTGACGAGGACATGATGAGCGAAATTGCTCAGTTGCATGGCCACCTAGATCCAGCTGAAACCCTGTTCGTCGTGGATGCAATGACGGGTCAGGATGCGGCCAATACCGCGAAACAATTTGGCGAAGTGTTGCCCTTAACGGGGGTTATTTTAACCAAGGCCGATGGTGATGCACGAGGTGGTGCGGCCTTATCGGTGCGTCAAGTTACCGGGCGGCCGATTAAATTTGTCGGTCAAGGCGAAACCATCGATGCCTTAGAACTGTTTCACCCGGACCGAATTGCATCCAGAATTCTTGGAATGGGCGATGTGATGTCGCTGATCGAGGAAGCAGAGCAAAAAATCGACAAGGAGAAGGCGACAAAGCTCGCGAAGAAGATCCAGAAGGGGCGTAATTTTGATCTCTCCGATTTTCGAGATCAGATCCAACAGATGAACAACATGGGCGGGTTAACGGGCATGTTGGATAAGCTCCCGGGCATGGGCAATATGGCTGAAACGGCGAAGGCTCGAGTTGATCAGCAAAATTTTGGTCAGCTTGAAGCGATTATCAACTCCATGACGCCGAAAGAACGCAGTTTTCCGGATCTTATTAGTGGCTCACGCAAGCGCAGAATCGCGGGCGGCTCTGGAACTGAGATCCAAGATGTTAATCGTCTGCTCAAGCAGCATAAGCAAATGCAGAAAATGATGAAGAAGCTTGGGAAAAAAGGTGGCATGACGAATATGATGCGCGGGTTGGGCGGTATGATGAATCAAGGGAGTCGCCCATTTTAAAGCGGTGATTCAAATTAAATGCGGTTATTGCGGTGGGCCGTCATTGGCTTTATCCGTCGTTACAGAGGTTTTATTCCGTTGACGATTGACTTACAATAGGCGCCCTTTGCGGCCGGGGCCGGGTTAGCGGCTGGGGTTTAGCAGCAAGATGTTGGTTTTTTGACAGAAACCCTGGGCAACATTAAACGTTCTTAAATGAAGCGCTCTTAAATTAAGCGCTCTAAAAATAAGCGCTCTTAAATTAAGCGCTCTAAAAATAAGGTCTGTGAAATGCGCCTGTCTCAGCGAAGGCAAGCCAGTGCACAGAAAATTCGTTAGACATTGAAGTAAGGGTGATGAAAACATGGTTACAATTCGATTAGCACGCGGCGGTACCAAAAAGCGTCCTTTTTACTACGTCAGTATTGCTGACCGTCGCGAAAGCCGCAATGGCCGCTTTATAGAGCGTGTTGGGTTCTTTAACCCGCTGGCAAAGAGCTCAGACGAAAAAATGCGTTTAGACCTCGATCGAATCGATTACTGGACTCGCCAAGGTGCAAAGCCTTCGGATCGGGTCAAGTCGTTGATAAAAGCTTACCGCAAGGTCGTTCAAGTTGAACCTGAAGTGGAAGCTGCGGCTTAAAGCCCGAGATTAATCCATTGCTTGCCCCAGAAGATGCCCTGATCCAAGTCGGATCAATTGTTGGGGTCCACGGGATCAAGGGGTGGATTAAGCTATTCTCTTATACCGACCCCGCTGAGCAAATCCTGAGCTATTATCCCTGGCATGTGCGACAAAATGGTAAGACGGTTGCGATTGAAGTGGCCGAAGTTCGCCAGCAGGGTAAAAAGATCCAAGTCAGACTGAAAGACAATCACGATCGGAATCAAGCTGAGGCCTGGGTCGGCGCGACCATCTGGACAGAAAAAACCTATTTCCCGCAGTTGCCAGAAGGCGAGTTCTATTGGCATGAATTGATTGGTTTAACCGTTGACAATACCGATGGTGAAACCCTCGGGACCGTGGCGCGATTGGTTGAAACCGGCGCCAATGATGTTTTAGTCGTCGAGCCAATCAATGAGAGCATCGATGACCTGCAAAGACTGATTCCCTATGTTGAACCGCAGTTCGTCTTAAAGGTTGATCTTGAAACGCGATCCATCCTCGTCAACTGGTCCAAGGACTACTGATGAAGTTTGCCGTCGTGTCTTTGATGCCCGAAATGTTCGCAGCGATTCAAGACTTTGGCGTGACCCGTCGAGCCTTCGAGCGGGAATTGGTGACATTAACCGTGATTAACCCGCGGACTTTTGCCCAAGACCGGCACGGGACCGTTGATGACCGCCCTTATGGCGGCGGTCCAGGCATGGTACTTAAGGCCGAACCGATGCTGGCCGCGGTCAATGCTGCCAAGGCCCAGCTTGGGGGTACACCACCGGTAGTGCATTTCTCGCCACGGGGGAAACCGCTTGATCAAGCCCTCCTGGCAGAGTGGGTTGCAAGCTATAGCGCGATGATTTTTCTGGCTAGCCGATACGAGGGTTTGGATGAGCGCGTCATTGAGTCTGTTGTCGATCTTGAGGTCAGTGTAGGCGATTTTGTTGTCAGCGGCGGTGAATTGCCAGCGATGATGGCGCTCGATGCGCTGATTCGGTTGCTGCCCGGGGCTTTAGGCGACGAATCTTCAAAAAATGATGAGTCTTTTATTGACGGATTGCTCGAATACCCTCAGTATACGCGTCCTGAAACAGTCGATGGGCGAGCAGTGCCAGAGGTGCTACTCAGCGGTGATCACCAGGCAATCGCGCAGTGGCGGCATCAGCAGTCTTTGATGGTCACAAAATTAAGGCGTCCCGATCTGCTAAAGCGCCGCGGCGTATCAGATCAAGAGGCCCGGTTTCTTGAGACAGCCAGTAAGAAGCCTGAGTAATGAGGAAACGTTATGAACAACAATAAGATCATCCAACAAATTGAAGCGGCTCAGTTGAAGACCGACCTGCCCGACTATGCGCCCGGCGATACGTTGGTGGTTCAAGTTCGCGTGGCAGAAGGTAATCGAGAGCGTTTACAAGCGTTTGAAGGTGTCGTCATCGGCAAGAAAAATCGAGGTTTAAATTCTGCATTCATCCTTCGAAAGATTTCTCACGGTGTTGGCGTTGAGCGAACCTTCCAAGCGCACAGTCCTTTGATTGCGAGTATTACCGTTAAGCGTCGCGGCGATGTCCGTAAGGCAAAGCTGTACTATCTCAGAGAACGAAGCGGTCGCTCGGCGCGAATCAAAGAAAAATTGAATTAAGGTTAGGCGCTGTGAGGCTGGTTCAACTGAATTGGCCTCGGTTCTTATCCCACCTATAACGACTTTCTCCCCGGAAATTGAAGCGTCCCCAGCCCTATAGGTCCTCGTTGCGGCACCTGCGATGAGATGACAGGCAGGGAACCCCCGCGCAGCACCGCTTAGAATGACCTGTCCAGCAACTCTTAATAGCAATGACAGTAAGGCACTGCCCCCGAAGCGAGGCTCAGCCCACAAACCACAAAACTTCTGCCCGTCCTGCCATGCGTTGACATCCGTTCAACCGGCGTTCTTCCTTCTGCCCCGTCAATAGTGCTACATTCGTGTCACAAGCGCTGCGCCACCGGTGGGCTGCGCAGTTCGCTGCTGAGGTGACGCAAAATGAGTCAAACGACACCCGAGGTGAGTATTCGAAGTTATGGGTTTTTAGGATTCCTCACCTTACTCAACGTGATGAACTTTGTTGATCGTCAGCTCTTAGCCAGTTTCTCAAATTATATTGTGCCGGATCTGGGTCTTTCCAATACTCAGTTTGGCTTGCTGACGGGCCTCATTTTCCTGACCTTCTATTCGGTCGCCGGATTGTTCATGGGCACCTTGGCCGATCGGGTCAATCGAACGCGCTTCATTGCGTTGGGGGTTGGGCTCTGGAGTCTTTTAACCGCCGCATCAGGTCTGGCGAAAGGATTTATGTCGTTGGCCGCCCCACGGATGTTAATCGGTGTTGGCGAGTCGATCCTCACACCGACGGCAATGTCTTTGCTGGCCGATCGATTTCCGGCGAGCAGACTCGGGTTTGCATCCGGTTTTTATTATATGGGCGTCCCCATCGGCGTCGGAGTGAGTCTGCTGATTGTTGGGTATATTGGGCCGGTCATTGGTTGGCGCAATTGTTTTTACTTGTTGGGCGGCATTGGTCTTGTGCTGGCGCTTGTGATGTTTTTTTTAAAGGACCCAAAGCGTTCGAATGATGCGGCACAGGCGTCATTGGGCGCCGTGCAGCCAGGATTTGTTGATCTTTTAAAAATATTGTTTGCGGCGCTCAAAGCATCGCCGGCATTAACCTTGACCATTGGCGGCGGGGTGGCTTTTCATTTTATTTTGGGTGCGGCAACCTTTGATCAGTTGTGGTATGTCCAAGAGCGGGGGTTCGACAAAGCCGAAATTGCACAAATCACCGGTTGGATCGGGATTACAGCCGGTATTGCCGGTAATCTCTTTGGCGGACTAGGGGGCGACTATTTCCTGAAAAAAACCGGAGTCGGTCGACCCATGTTCTTGTTTCTGGTAATGCTTATTTTGGCACCTGTGAATATCGCTTATCGTTTGGTTGAACCCGATCACTGGATCTTCTGGCTGGGCGTAGGCGCGGGCTTTTTTCAACTGGGCTGTTTCTATGGCCCGACTTTCTCAACGGTCCAAGAACTGGTGCCGGAGAACATCAGAGCCACCGTGGTCGCGTTTTATATCTTGCTGTTGAATATGGCGGGTGTGGCCATTGGTGTGAGCCTTGCGGGTATTTACATTGATTACCTGATGGCAATGGGTAGCCCTGAACCCTACACCCAAGCCTTACTCTGGTTCACAGTGATCTCGCTGACCGCAATTCCGCTGTTTTACTTCGCAGGACGGCGCTATGAAAAAGATAAGGCTCGCGTGAATGCCCTTGCGCAGGCCGATTTAAAAGGATGAAGGCAGCGCCGGTTGAATTGGGCATGCTGAGCCCCGAGCACAGTCAACTGCTGGATCTGTATCTCGACAGTATCTGGATGGAAAGAGGGCTTAGTCGCAATACCCTTGAATCCTATGGACGAGACCTGAAGTACTTTGCCCACTGGTTACAAGTTAATGACGAAACGGTACTGGGGGCAAATCGGCAAAAGGTTTTGGCCTATTTGACCCATCGCGTCGACCAAGGGATCACGGCGCGTTCGTCGGCCCGGGCCTTGTCATCCATTCGATCGCTCTATCGATTTTTGGTCCGCGAGGAGCGGATTTCAGAAGATCCAACGCTTCGTATCGAAAACCCTAAATTAGGTCGAAAATTGCCTGAAACCCTGTCGGAAAAAGCGGTCGATGCGCTGCTTTCCGCGCCGAATACCAAAACAGCGGTCGGGTTTCGGGATCGAACGATGCTGGAGTTGTTGTATGCCACGGGGCTTCGGGTTTCCGAATTGGTGAATCTTCGAATGATCGATGTCAATCTTCGCCAAGGGGTCTTAAGGGTGATGGGGAAAGGCGATAAAGAGCGCTTAGTTCCGATCGGCGCGGAGGCCATCGATTGGCTTGAAGCGTTCATTCAAGCTCACCGAGCTGAATTGATGCGCCGATCAGGCCCGAACGAGGTGCTGTTTCCCAGTAATCGCGGTCGGGCGATGACCCGACAAGCCTTTTGGTATCTGATCAAACGACATTCTGCTCAGGCGGGCACGGGTCTTTCTTTGTCGCCGCACTCCTTGAGGCATGCCTTTGCGACCCATCTGCTCAATAATGGGGCGGACCTGCGGGTTGTGCAGCTTTTGTTGGGCCACAGTGATCTGTCCACAACACAGATTTATACCCACGTTGCCAAGCACCGAATGCAAGCTCTCCACGCTGAACACCATCCTCGGGGTTAATCCGTTTGTTGCTGTCCTTGCAGATGAACTAAACTATGGCTTTAAGACAGGGGTTTTTAAATGAACGCGTCCAAAAGAAGCAGGCAGCCGACGGCTGGGTTACCCACATTAACCTGGTTTAGAGTAGGGCTGTGTTTAATGAGCCTGTGGGGCGTGAGCAGTCAGGCTGATGTGCTGGAAACACTGCAAGCGCAGTTAAAGACCAGCAATCTCCCGATTGAATCAATCGCTGACTCCGAGGTGCCTGGATTATTCAGTTTGAAATTGTCGGACGGCACGACCTTGTTGACGGACGCGACGGGCACTTACTTCATTCAAGGGGACATTTATCAGAAGACCAACGGTCGTATGGTGAACCTCTCGGAGCAAGAACGGAGTGATTCAAGAAAAGCGTTGATTGACGGTTTGGACGAAGCGCAAATGGTGGTCTTTGCGCCGCCCGCAGCCAAATTAAAAACAACCATCACGGTGTTTACCGATATTGATTGTGGTTATTGCCGGAAATTGCATCAGGAAGTGCCTGAGTTAAATCGCCTGGGGATTGCGGTCCGATATTTGGCTTATCCGAGAGCGGGCATTGACTCGGCCAGTTTTGATAAAATCGTCTCGGCCTGGTGCGCACCGGACCAAAAGAAGGCGCTGACCGTAGCCAAGGCGGGGGAGCCGATTCCATCCAGGACTTGTGATAACCCGGTTAAAATGCATTTTGAATTGGGCGAATTGGTGGGTGTCACGGGGACACCGTCGATTGTATTTGAGGATGGGCGATTGCTCCCGGGATATTTGCCGGCCGCACGGTTGGCGGCCCAGCTCGGCTTGCCAACTGATTCTTGAACCTCTTCATGAAAATAGTGTCTCAGAAAGCGTCACCATGGGTGACGCATCAATCCCACTTGATTAAACTGTCGCTCATTTCCTGAAGGCAGTCCCAATGGCAGAGTTTCAAAGAATCCAGCGACTTCCCCCTTATATTTTTGGCATCACCGATGCGTTAAAGCGGGATGCTCGGGCAAGAGGGGAGGATATTATTGATTTTGGGATGGGCAATCCTGATCAGCCAACGCCGCCCCATATCGTTGAAAAATTGGTTGAGACCGTGAACCGAGGTGATACCCACCGCTACTCTCAGTCGAAAGGTATTCCCAGACTTCGTCAGGCCATTTGTAATTGGTACCAAACCCGCTATGGGGTCAGTTTGGATCCGGAATCCGAAGCCATTGTCACGCTAGGCTCGAAAGAAGGCTTGGCGCATCTCGCGATGGCCATTTTAGGACCGGGAGATTCTGTTTTGGTGCCGAACCCCTCCTACCCGGTGCACCCTTATGGCTTTGTGATCGCGGGCGCAGATGTCAGGCACGTGCCCTTGACCGAAGATGTGGATTTCTTTTCTGAACTTGAACAGGCCATCTTCAATACCTGGCCTAAGCCGAAGGTGCTGGTTCTAAATTTTCCGGGGAACCCCACAGGGCATTGTGTTGATCTTGAATTTTTCGAACGGGTTGTCGCCATCGCGAAAGCCCATGATTTGTGGGTCGTGCAAGACCTAGCCTATGCTGATCTGGTGTTCGATGGCTATAAGGCACCCTCGATCTTGCAGGTTGATGGCGCCAAAGACGTGGCGGTCGAATTTTTTACCCTGTCTAAAAGTTATAATATGCCAGGCTGGCGAGTTGGCTTTTGTGTGGGCAATGAGGTCTTGGTGGGTGCGCTGGCTCGGATTAAGTCTTACTTGGACTATGGGAGCTTTACCCCAATCCAGGTTGCTGCAATCACAGCGCTTGAAGGCGACCAAAGCTGCGTTGAGGAAACGCGGCTGATCTATAAGCGACGTCGAGATGTCTTGTGTGAAGGTTTGAACGCCGCGGGTTGGCAGGTAACACCCCCGAAGGCAACGATGTTTGTTTGGGCAAAAATCCCTGAGCGATTCCGATCTCTAGGCTCTTTAGAATTTGCAAAGCTTATGATCACTGAGGCAAAAGTTGCGGTATCGCCTGGCATTGGTTTTGGTCAATACGGCGATGATTACGTTCGCTTTGCGCTCATTGAAAACGAACACAGAACCCGGCAAGCCTTACGAGGCATCAAACGTTTACTGGCTAAATGATAATTAGCGAATCTGTCGCTTAAGGAGTCTACCGTGAAGATCGCTATCTGTGGTGCTGGAACTGTCGGACGCGGTGTCACCGAGATTCTGAAAGGCAATCAGGCATTGATCGCAGCGCGCACGGGCGGCTCAATTGAGATTGTGGTTGTGGCGTCACGTTCGGCGCCCAAGGATGAGGTTTTCGAAGGCCTTGCCTACACCGCTGATATCCTGTCAGTTTGCGCGCGCAAAGAGATCGATGTGGTGGTTGAATTAATGGGTGGCACAACGGATGCCAAAACGCTTATAGAGACGGCGCTGGGCGCAGGTAAATCCGTGGTGACCGCTAATAAAGCGCTGATTGCGGAATATGGCGATGCACTCTTTGCGCTCGCAGCTGAACATAACGTTCAGTTATTGTATGAGGCTGCCGTCGCTGGCAGCATCCCAATCATTAAAGTCATTAAAGAAAGCCTGGCAGGTAATCGAATTTCTTGGCTGGCAGGTATTATCAATGGCACCGCCAATTTTATCCTGACAGAGATGGCCTCAACGGGACCAACGAGAACCTTCGATGCGGTCTTGCAAGAAGCCCAAGCTTTAGGCTATGCCGAAGCCGATCCAACCTTCGATATTGAAGGGATTGATGCCGCTCATAAGTTAACGATCCTTTCGGCGCTTGCCTTTGACCAGCCGCTCAGACTCGATCAGGTTCAGGTCGAAGGTATCTCATCGCTTGATCCTGCAGATTTCAAATTTGCGCGAGAACTTGGCTACAAGATTAAACATCTTGGTGTCGCGCGCTGCCAGGATGGACATCTTGAGATGGCGGTGCATCCTTGCTTTGTGCCGAAGTCCGCTATTTTGTCTCAGATTGATGGCGTTAAAAATGCGGTCGTGGTCTGCGGTGATGCTGCGGGTGAGATCCTCTGCGCGGGCGCAGGCGCGGGTGCAGGACCCACCGGGAGCGCGGTCGTTTCAGATTTGATAGATTTGGCCAGAGGTTCGGCCGTCGCCAGTCGTTCAAAGGCGCGAGACGGTGTCATGGCGTCGCTACCGGTCAGGCCCGCAGCGGAGGTTGCATCAGGCTACTATTTGCGGATTAAGGTTGAGGATCAACCGGGCGTCATGTCTGCAATTACCTCGATTTTAGCCCGGCGCACGATATCTTTAGATAAAATACTCCAAGAAGATATTGCGCCCAATCGATCCTTTATCGCCCTGGTGACAGATCCGATTCAGCACGGCGTGATCATGGATGCCATCACTGAACTCCAAAGCATGGCGTCTGTTATTGCGCCCGTTCAATCGATCCGAGTTTTTCGTTAGCTCGTGACCATCGAGCTCGTTCGGCGGCTGGGTAAAACGGCAACCGACCCCATCAATCTTGAGGCATTACTTTCGGTTCGCGGTATTGCCGCAGGGTCCGAGGCAATCTATGCATTGGCCGGGTTGGTCCCACCACAATCCATGAAGGGATTAGGCCCCGCGGCAACCCTTGTGTTAGCCGCCATTCAGCAGCAATCGCGAATCTTGATTATTGGTGATTATGATGCGGATGGCGCAACCAGTGTTGCACTGATGGTCGAAGGCCTAACGCTGCTTGGGGCTCGCCAAGTCGACTATTTAATCCCAAACCGGTTTGAGTATGGCTATGGTTTAAGTCCTGAGTTGGTGGATCTTGCGCTGACCCTGCGCCCAGAGCTGATCATCACGGTCGATCAAGGCATTGTTAGTTTTGAAGGGGTTGCCGCAGCGAAGGCCGCCGGCGTTGGCATAGTCGTGACGGATCATCACTTGCCGGGTCAAGGCTTGCCGGCTGCCGATGCGATTGTGAATCCCAATCAACGGGGCTGTGAGTTCCCGAGTAAGGCGCTAGCGGGCGTTGGGGTTGCCTTTTACTTACTCATTGCCACCCGGGCACTTTTGGCAAGAAGCGCGCCGGAAGTCAACGCTCGGACGAACCTCGCTCAGCTCCTGGATTTAGTGGCGCTTGGCACCGTTGCAGATCTGGTTCCGCTGGATGACAACAACCGCCGTCTGGTTCAATCCGGGATCAATCGCATTCGAGCGGGCAAGGCAAGACCAGGGATTCAGGCGCTGATTGACATTTCAGGTTTGGATTGCCGCGTGTTGACCACGACCCAGCTTGCTTTTAACGTTGCGCCCCGGCTTAACGCAGCAGGCCGTCTTGAGGATATGTCGCTGGGGGTTGCCTGTTTGCTATCGACAACCGAGACTGCTGGTGCTTCGGCGGCGCGACTGGACACGCTCAACCGGGCGCGTCGGGAGATCGAGCAGTCGATGCAGGTCCAGGCCGCTGAATTACTGTCGGATCTGAGCAAAGCGCAGGATCCAGCACAATTTGGTATCAGTCTTTATGATTCGAGATGGCACGAAGGCGTTGTGGGTATTTTGGCCTCAAGGGTGCGCGCGCAATGCGCAAGACCCGTGTTTGCGTTTGCCGCCGCTTCAAATGGTTTGCTCAAAGGATCTGGAAGATCCATTGATGGCTTGCAACTGCGGGATTTATTGGCAGAGATCGATGCAGACCGACAAGGCTTGTTACAAAAATTTGGGGGTCACGCGATGGCCGCTGGCGTCACCATTCGGCAGGAAGATTTCCCTGAGTTTGCGACCCAATTCAATTTGTTTTCAAAAAAGCATTTGGGAAATCGGGATCTGAACGAGCAAATTCTATCGGAAGGCTTGGCGCCAAGCTTCGATCTTGAAAGCGTCTCGGGTCTCGTCCGAGATCATCCGTGGGGCCAAGGGTTCCCAGAGCCGATCTTTGATGAAGTGCTCGAAATTGTTGAACAGAAAGTGTTAAAAGGGGCCCATCTAAAACTGAAGCTGTTAAGTGCGCGATTTCCGGCGTTGTTGGACGGCATTTATTTTAATCAGGACCGGGTGATTGATCGTCGGAATGTCCGGTTTGCTTTTAAGCTGGATGTGAACCGGTATCGCGGGGTTGATCGGGTCCAGCTTTTGATGGTCCATTGCTGGCCGTAGTCGCGGTGAACGATGGCTGGGTGGCAAGGCATGGTTTACAATAGGTCGGGCCGCGGTTTTAAACCGAGCCGAAAGGTGGTGGCTAGAAGTTAGCGCTGGTGGCCTCAGCCTTGAGCAAAACCTCATTAGAAGCATCATCATGATTGAAAGTAACGCGCTCTTTGCGAAAATAAAAGATAGCCAGAATCGAACGCAGGTTCTTCGGGGGTACCTTTGACTATGATGATAAGAAAGAGCGATTGGCGGAAGTTTCGTTAGAACTAGCAGATTCTAAAATCTGGGAACAACCCGAGCTTGCTCAAAAGTTGGGCCAAGAGCGCGCCGCTCTCGAAACGGTGGTGCTGACTATTGAACGCTTAGAGCAGGGCCTTGATGAACTGAATGAAATACTAACGCTTGCCGTTGAGGAACAAGATCAAGATTTGTTTGCTGAGGCGGGGTCAGATCTTGAGGTGTATCTCGCAGACTTAGGCAAGCTGGAATTTCAACGCATGTTTTCTGGGGCGATGGACCCCAACAGCGCCTACCTCGAGATTCAATCTGGGTCTGGTGGCACCGAAGCACAAGATTGGGCGGATATGTTGCTCCGGATGTACCTGAGATGGAGTGAGAGTAAGGGCTTTAAAGCAGAAATTATTGAACTGTCCGATGGCGATGTGGCGGGCATTAAATCAGCGACTGTTCGCGTCGTGGGGGCTTATGCGTATGGCTGGCTTCGTACGGAAACAGGTGTGCATCGGTTGGTCCGAAAATCCCCATTCGATTCTGGCAGTCGTCGTCATACCTCCTTTGCGTCTATTTTTATTTCGCCGGAACTTGATGATGATATCGATATTGAGCTCGACATGTCGGATGTTCGGGTCGATACCTACCGGGCTAGCGGCGCTGGCGGTCAGCATGTCAATAAAACCGATTCCGCCATCCGTTTGACCCACCAACCGAGCGGGCTTGTCGTGCAATGCCAAAGCCAACGCAGTCAGCATAAAAACAAAGATCAAGCGATTAAGCAGTTGAAAGCCAAACTGTATGAATTAGAAGCGCAGCGCCGTAAGTCAGAGCTTCAGGTCATTGAAGACAATAAATCTGATATCAGCTGGGGCAGTCAGATTCGATCCTATGTTTTAGATTCCGCAAGAATTAAAGACCTCAGAACCAATGTTGAGACGTCCAATACGCAAGCGGTGTTAAATGGCGATTTGGATTTTTTTATTGAGGCCAGCCTAAAGCAAGGGCTTTAGCGCCGAGACAGTTTTTAATCAGGAACCCTTTTAGGAACCCTTATGGAACCAACCGATCAGAGCTTGGATGAGAACGAACTATTTGCCCTGCGTAAGGCCAAGCTAGATGCCTTGAGGGCATCGGGCCAGGCATTCCCGAATGATTTTCGCCGATCCCACCTTGCGGATGAATTACAAGTCCAATTTGAGGCTGCGACGAAAGCAGGCTTAGCGGAAACGAAAACCGCTGCCAAGGTCGCGGGTCGCGTCATCCTGAAGCGCTTAATGGGCAAGGCCAGTTTTTTAACAGTGCAAGATGGATCCGGGCGGATTCAACTTTACGTGACCCGGCAGGGCCTGGGCGAGGCCGCCTACGAGAATTTTAAAAGCTTTGATATTGGCGACATTATTGGTGCCGAGGGCGTCCTAATGAAGACCATGAAGGGCGAACTGTCCCTCGACGTCAGCCAGATTCGGATGCTCACGAAGAGTCTGCGGCCCTTGCCAGAGAAACATAAAGGCTTGACCGATACTGAAACCCGATATCGTCAGCGCTATCTTGACTTGATGGTCAATGATGACAGCCGCTTGGTCTTCGTTCGGCGCGCAAAAATAGTCGATCAAATTCGCCGTTTTTTTGCGGATCGGGACTTCATGGAAGTTGAAACCCCGATGATGCAAACAACGCCCGGCGGCGCCACTGCTGCGCCCTTTGTGACGTATTACAATGCGTTGAACACCGAGATGTATTTGCGCGTGGCGCCTGAACTGAACCTGAAACGACTGGTGGTTGGTGGGTTTGAACGGGTGTTTGAGATCAATCGAAATTTTCGGAATGAAGGCGTCTCAACGAAACACAGCCCAGAATTCACAATGCTCGAATTTTACTGGGCCTATGCTGACTATGAAGACATTATGAGTCTCACCGAGAGCTTATTTCGGACGGTGGCCGAGCAGGTTCTTGGGCGTTTAAAATTTACTTATCAAGGTTGCGACGTCGACTTCGAACCGCCTTTTGCGCGGCTTACAATGGCCGAGGCGATCGTCAGATATGTTGCGGACATTTCAAGCGAGGCCATCTCGACTCGGGAATCGGCTGAACGCGTCGCAGCCCAACATGGGGTCAATGTGCCCGGGGACTGGGGTCTTGGGAAGATTCATCTGGCGTTGTTTGAAGCCTTGGTCGAGGATCAAATTGAGCAACCCGTATTCATTACCCAGCATCCGATCGAGGTCTCGCCTTTGGCGCGTCGAAGCGATGCCAATCCTGAACTGACTGATCGATTTGAGTTGTTCATCATGGGGAAAGAAATTGCGAATGGCTTCTCAGAGTTGAATGATGCCGAAGATCAAGCCGGTCGGTTTAGAGCCCAGGTGGCCGCAAGAGATGCTGGCGATGAAGAGGCCATGCACTATGACGACGACTACGTCACAGCCCTTGAGTATGGCTTGCCTCCGACCGCCGGGGAAGGCATTGGGATTGATCGATTGGTCATGCTGTTAACAGACTCGGCTGCGATTCGAGATGTGATTCTGTTTCCGCATATGCGTCCTAAAACCTGAGCTGTGATACAAGAATTGCTGATTGAGCCCGCTTGGCGCGCACTCCTGCTCAGTGAGGGGGTGTTGCGTCACCTTGCTCGGGTTGATGATTTTTTGGTAAAAGCCCGTGCAGAGGGGACGGTCTTGTATCCGGCGCCTGATCATTTCTTTAATGCGTTAAATGCCTTGCCGCCCGCTCAGGTCAAGGTCGTGATTTTGGGGCAGGACCCGTACCATGGCGAGGGCCTTGCCAACGGCTTCGCGTTCTCAGTGCCGCAATCGGTTAACCCGCCGCCTTCTTTGCGAAATATTCTGAGCGAGGTGCAAAGAGACCTTGGCCGAGGCGCTGGGGTCTTTCCGCCTGGTAATTTAATGACCTGGGTTGAGCAAGGGGTGCTGCTACTCAACACCGTGCTCAGCGTGTCCGCAGGGGCGGCGGGCTCTCATCACGACCAGGGCTGGGAGCCTTTTACGGATGCCGTGATCGCGCACTTGGGCGCGCGGGCCGCGCCGACCGTCTTCATGCTTTGGGGCAAGGCAGCGCAGCGAAAGGCGGACTTCGTCCAGCAGCGCCACCATCTTGTTCTAAAAGCGCCGCACCCATCGCCCCTCTCTGTTTATCGCGGGTTTGCAGGCTGTGGCCATTTCTCGCAGTGCAATCGGTTTTTGGCGGCTCAGGGCAAAACAGCCATCGACTGGTGACGTCAACCTGGCCTTAGGTTAATCAGGTGTCTGTCGGATAGGCCGGTTTTCAGAGTGTGACAGGTTGTACAGACGCGCTTGTTATACAAACGAGTTTTCTTCGCAAGGCTTTACGCCGCGGGCTGGGAACCTTGAGGCGGTGTTGTGGGGTTCCGGTCCGGTTGATGCCTCGGCGCCAGAACCGGTTCGGGTTGCTCAACGTCCTGCCCCAAAGCTGTGCCCCAAAGCCGTGAGCCAAAGCCGTGAGCCAAAGCTGTGAGCCAAAGCTGTGAGCCAAAGCTGTGAGCCAAAGCCGTAAGCCAAAGCCGTAAGCCAAAGCCGTGAGCTAAAGCCATTAGCCAAAGCCGTGAGTCAAAGCCGTAGGCGCTGGCTGATCAAACAATGGCCCGATGTTCGATGCCGTCTGGTAGTCGGTTTTGGTGGGCCTCGAGGAGCCCATCTTGATCGAAGGGGCAGACCACGCCCATCCTGGTTGCCGGTATTGGGCGTTAAAGCTTTAAGGGATTAAGACCGTAATGTTAAGGGCCGAGCATTAACGGTTAACGGCAGGTTCAATGCGCTGGATTGAATGATCACACTGCAATCGGTGCCTGAGTCTGAGGGCGCCGCGTTAATAACTTCGCCACAGGGTTGCGTGGACTCACGATAGATCCGATCGCCAGGTCGGCACGCGCCTTCTGCCAAGCCAACGCGAAAAACGGATTTTGTTTTACCGCGATAATGGACCCGGGCAATGATTTCTTGGCCTAAATAACATCCTTTTTGGAAATCAATGCCGGCATTATCAGCCAGTCCTAGCTCAAAAGGCTGATATTTCCCGGCTTGCCGCCGGTCTAACCAGGTCAGGCCCGCGATAATCTCACTGCGCCGCCAAGCGTCAAGGTGCGTTGTGGCTTTAATGGATTCGGTGGTCCAGAGCTCAAAGGCGTCGGGTCTCTGAGGAATGCTTACGACAATCCCAGTAGGCTGAAGCGGCGCCTGATCCAAGCCAAAGCAGACGATATCTTGAGACCGATCGACCAGGGTCGCTTTCGAAAACACCACATACTTCGCGAGGAAGTCCCGGATGTCGGGTAGGCAAGTGGTTGACATGCGCAGCAGGATGCTGGGTTCGTCAGCGGATGATAGAACATGCGCCGTATCCAGGGTTGCAATGAAGGTGGTTTCAGCCCGTCCTTGGATATTGGTGATGGCGCCATAAAGAGACTGATTCTGAGTCAACTTCAGCAGATCGCAGGTACAATAGCCTTGCAAAAATTTGACAGCGTCACGGCCTCTGATTTCAAGAATACCTTGGTCTGTGAGGGCGGATACATTCATAAAATGGTCATCGAATCTAGACGTCATTGAATGCGGGCGCTTGTTAAGCTGAGCGCAGTATCTCAAATGGCCTAAACTGGGTTGATAGAAGATCGTAGATTAGAGCAAAGCCGCTGTTTGTCAAAACCTTTGGTTAACGAGGCAGGCAAGGATCAGGCGGAACGATTTGGGTTATGAGGTTTTATGATTGATCGTCTTTCTGTTTCGGTTAGTCGGTCGCAATCCGGGTGTGCAATGGTCAAGGTTGGCCGGTGGGTCGTTCATTACCGGCATTTTTAGACGGCCTCAGAACGAGGTCTGTTTTGTGACGTTACTGACGCAATGAGTTGAGCAAGGAGGGTTTAAATGTCGCGTACCCCATCAGAATTGAACAGAATCCGCTGGCGGTCCAGGCGGGGCATGGCGGAGCTCGACATTTTATTTATCCCATTCTTCGAAGAAGTTTTCACCTTTTTGTCTGAAGCCAGGCAAGACACCTTTGTTCGGCTCTTGACGGAAGAGGATCCCGAGCTTTGGGAATGGTTTAGCGAACGGTCCAAGCCCCAAGACCCAGATTATCTCGATCTCGTGAGCCTGATGTTAAGACGCTTGCAGCCCTGACATCCCGCATCGATCAGCGCGCCTTAGCGCCGTGCGCCAGTTCTGATCATGCCTTCGGGTTTGACCTGCGGTTTTACCCTGACCGATGGCGTCAATGGGCTGATTTATTGGGCTTGGTCATAACTGGGCTCGTCCTGCCATGGATTGATCGATCAGAGGGCTGGGTACTTGGGCTTTGGTGCGGTCTTTTTGTGGTGCAAGCCGGACAAATGGCTTATGCGAGGCGAGTTCAATCACAATCTGTTACGGGTGTTTTTCTTGAAAAGGCGCGGCCCCACGCACGCTTCAAGGATGGCTCTGTGGCGCCTTGCACGCTCGCTTGTCCGGTGATGCTGCCCATTGGGTTTTTATTGCACGTTAAAATCGCCTCGGGCAAGCATTACGCGGTGCCTGTTTTGAAGGCGAATGTCGACCCTGGTGCTTATCGTCGAGCTTGGGTCTGGTTGCGGTTTTACCCGAAATAATTGGTTGGGGTCAGGATGGTTTCGGTCGCCCGACTGCTTTGATTCGGATGGTCCAGGTTATAGTGCAGACCCCGGCTTTCCTTTCGGCTCAAGGCGGAGCTAACAATCAACTCAGCGACTTGGGCTAGATTTCGAAGCTCAAGCAGATCTCGATTGATCGTGTGGTGCGCGTAATAATCGTTGACCTCCTGTTGTAATAATTGAATTCGGCGCTGAGCGCGCAGGAGTCTGATATCGGATCGGACGATCCCAACATAGTCCCACATAAGTCGTCGAAGCTCTTCCCAGTTGTGTGCAAGGATCACATCCTCCCGAGAGCGCGAGACTTGACTGGCATCCCATCTTGGAATGGGATTAACCGGTCTGTTTTGTTTGGGCATTTTTTGGATGGCTTGAGCCGCCGCACGACCAAAGACCATGCATTCGAGCAAGGAATTACTGGCCATTCTGTTTGCGCCATGCAGCCCGGTATAGCTGACCTCTCCAATGGCATAGAGATTTTCGATATCGGTTTGGCCGCTCAGGTCGGTGATCACGCCGCCGCAGGTATAGTGCGCGGCAGGTACGATTGGAATCGGTGCTTTGGTCAAATCAAAGCCATGGCTAAGACACCGTTCATAGATGTTCGGGAAGTGAGATTTAATCAAGTCATCGTCTTTATGGCTGATATCGAGCAGCACAAAATCGCAACCTAAACGTTTCATTTCGAAATCGATGGCACGGGCCACGATGTCCCGGGACGCCAATTCCCCGCGCGGATCAAAGTTTTCCATAAAGGGTGTGCCGTCTGGTAGCAACAGTCGGGCGCCCTCTCCCCGGAGCGCTTCTGAAATCAAAAAGGACTTGGCGGTCGGATGGTAAAGGCAGGTGGGATGGAACTGATTGAACTCAAGGTTTGCGACCCGGCAACCGGCACGCCAAGCCATTGCAATACCATCGCCTGACGCCGTGTCAGGGTTGCTGGTATACAGATAAACTTTGCTGGCGCCACCGGTAGCCAGGACCAAGTTATGACAGGACAGGGTCTGGGTCTCGGCGGTTTTCAGGTTTAAGGTGTGGACACCGCAGCAATACTTTGAAGATTCCCCCAATTGATCACTGGTGACGAGATCGATGGCAATTTGATCGGTAAAGAATTCAACGCCCTTGCGTTCACTGAGGGCCTCGGAGAGTCGTTCGGTGATTTCTCGCCCGGTGGCATCTGCTGCATGGATCACCCGGCGATGGGTATGACCCCCTTCCTGGGTCAAGTGAAATTCAGAGCGACCACTGCTGCTGACCCGAGTGTCGAAGTTTACCCCCAAGGTCACCAGCCAATCGATGATCCCAGGGCTTTGCTCGACCACGAAGGCCACGGTTTCTGGGTCACACAGGCCATCCCCTGCAACGAGCGTATCCTCAATATGCGCATCAATGCTGTCGTACTCATCGAGTACGGCAGCAACACCGCCTTGGGCATAGTAGCTAGAACCTTCGAGCGGCGCTTCTTTGCATAGGATTGCGATGCGATAGTCATCGGGTAGGTGTAAGGCCAAGGTCATGCCGGCGGCGCCGCTGCCGATGATCACAACGTCAAAATGGTTTGTTGTAGAGCTTTGCAACTTGGATTGCCTGTCTGAGTGAGGTGATGTTAGTGGATCCGCAGCAGCGCGTCGGAAACCTGATATTATCAATTCGGGCGGTAGATTGTGTAAAATACGTTAAAACACGAACCTAGATTGAATTGCATGGTCTAAAGGTTTATTGATCATCACGCTAAGGAATAGGGTTTTGTTTTGAAATCTGAGCACGAATCTGACCAGCGGCTGGTTGTAAGAGCCCAGCAAGGGGATAAGCGTGCCTTCGATGTGTTGGTTTTAAAATACCAACAACGCATCGCCAGCGTGGTCTCGCGATATCTCCGAGATCAAGATGAAGTCGCTGATGTGACGCAAGAGGCCTTTATTAAAGCCTATCGAGCTCTGGCGAATTTTCGCGGTGACGCGCAGTTTTATACTTGGCTTTATCGAATCGCGATCAATACGGCAAAAAACTACCTCGTTGCCAAATCTCGGCGGCCGCCAGATACGGATAAAGACATTAACGACGGGGAATTTTCCGAGAATTCAGTTGTCTTAGAGACTGAGGATCAACCCGAGGCGTTACTTGCCCGGGATCAGTTGCAGTCCGTCATTTTAGCGGCGGTTGATGCTCTGCAAGAGGATTTAAGAACCGCCTTGATGCTTCGGGAGTTTGATGGGTTAAGTTACGAAGAAATCGCTGAGATTATGGCCTGTCCGGTCGGTACTGTCCGGTCAAGAATCTTTAGAGCTCGGGAAAGCATCGAGAAAAAAATGCAGCAGATGGGCTAACCAGCACGACAAAGATCGTGCCAGTAGAATAGATGTAAAAAAATAGATGTAAAACAACTGATGTAAAACAACTGATGTAAAA
>Ga0115000_10000255_pt1 | contig 49162 bp, 42 predicted proteins | sample ArcticOcean_MG_C_6_FD_89690 | JGI IMG/M metagenome (GOLD analysis project Ga0115000, IMG submission 89690) | Marine microbial communities from western Arctic Ocean - ArcticOcean_MG_CB8_128 | ecosystem: Environmental > Aquatic > Marine > Oceanic | place: Arctic Ocean: Canada Basin | collected...
AACTGCTCAGAGGAAATTACAGCAGTAGGTGCTGCCACTGTGTATTCACTTTCAAAAGGGTACATTAAGTACTCACCTTTTCTTTTTGGATTTGGATGAGGAACCTTCATAATTCCTCCCCAAGTTTGTCTTCCTGTTTCATTTGTGGTGATCTTGTAGTTACCAATTCCGCCATTAACCGGCAAACTGTCCACCTTTCCTAGGAATTTCACCTGTCCAGTAGTCATGAATAATGTAGTATCGTATTCACCCACTAAAATCATCGGTTCCTGTGTAGTGTCAGCAGCGGCTAAAAATACTTGAGCACTATAATCTTCGCCTTGTAGCACATAACTTTTTTCGGATATGGAAGTAGCAAGAATCTTATTTACTTTATAAGTATTCAAAGCAATACCCTCGTATAAATAACCCAATACTTGAGTTTCTGCATTTTGAATGTAAGTCTCGATGTTAGAAAGGTTAGCTGTCACGGCTACTAATGGCATGTGTTCTGAAATTCCAGCCTCCCATGAGGTACTGTTGTTTTCGTAATCCACGTATGGAGGAGTAGCTAAAATATCTGATATACTATTTACTAATCCCGTATCCTTAACATCAACCATTCCTATTAGGGCCAATTTATAAGCTTCAATTTTGGCTTTTAGCTCTGCTCCTTTATCGGATATCAAGTATTCCGCACCAATGTCTTGGTTGTCTTTCCCGTTAGGAATTCCTGTGTCTTCATTAACTCCTCCACCCATTTCAATGAGTTCTGCTTTGTACAAGTTAATTGTATTAACAAGGTCTTCGGCTGATTTTTGAATTGTTGTAGCATCATTCAGGGCTCTTACGGCTTTTTCAGAACCCAAGGCTGCCGAGCTCCTAATTTTATCATATGTAGTTTGGTTGCCAGCTTCCAAGTTTTCGTTGGTTACCTGAATTGCGTTATCTAATAAAATGAAGGCATTAAGTAAATCTTTGGAAGCATTCATGGCTAACATTGCCAATAACACTAAATACATTAATCCAATCATTGCTTGTCGGGGGGTCTGTTTTCCTGCTGCCATTTTTTTCGTTTTAAGGGTTGCATACCTTTTTAAGTTGGTATTCAATTTTGTAATGCACGGATTTTGAATAGTTACATTTAAATGTTTGAATCTCGTGGAAGTTTGCTAAAAATTTGTTCAACACCCTCGCGCTGCTATTCCCGATATTCTTTGTTATAGTGACGAACTAGAGTTGCTAACGGTGAACATTTCTAAGGTCAAATAATATTTACTTTTTGTTCTCTATTCACTTATTGTATTTAAAATCTACTTAATTGTTAAAACATGATTTGAATTTTATAGTATGTTTGTTCTAAAACAATTCGCGAAATGAAAAAAGTAAGTTTTATTCTATTGATGACTTTAGGGTCCTTTTGTCAAGTACAAGGTCAAAACTCAGACTCGTTAACAACTGTTCCAAGTCCAGTTGTAAAAGCCCAAGCTGAACCAATGATAACAGATAGGCCAACTCAAACTGTGAGTTCTACAATATTATCTAAAGGTACTTTCCAAGTTGAAACAGGCGTCTCATTAGAGTTTAGGCCTAGTAGTGCTGAAAATAGCACTCAACTTTTAGCTCCAACAAGTTTGTTTAGGTTGGGGGTTTCTGAATTCATAGAGGTGAGACTGTTAGGTGAAATTATTAGTAATAAATTACCAAGTGCTGAAAATAGAACTTCTGGAATTAGTGATCTTCAAGTTGGAGCAAAATTCAGGGTCCTAAATAAAGATGATGTGAATGCAAAAATTGCAATTGTTACTCACTTAATAGCACCTACAGGATCAAGAGGTATTTCAATAAACGAGTTTGCTGGAGTGAACAGCATCACTGTATCACATGAAATTACCAAGAGTATTGATTTAGGGTACGCCTTAGGATATAATTATTTCACTTCCAAGAATGGAGATTTTACCTATTCAGGTTACTTAAGTGCTGAAATTAATGATAAAGTAGGTATTTATGCTGAGTCCTATGGATCGTACGTGAGGTTATTAACGCTTGAGGCAAGTTTTGACGTTGGATTCACTTACTTAATGAAACCAAATTTACAGCTTGATTTTTCTTATGGTTCAGGTTTGAACCACAAAATGAATTACGCAGCCATTGGTTTTAGTTGGAGGACTTCTAATTAAGAAGGAGTTGATCAAATAGCATTAGTAAATGCAATTGGTAAAATGAATGGAATGATTTGAGCAAGAATTTCATCAAATTAATTGTACGTGAGATTAACGCTAAATGTTATCGTTGCTTTAACTGAATGTTAAGGACTACCATTGGAACTCTATTTTAAGCTGGGCAACTAGTGCTCCATGATAATTTTCTAATTTATACTTGGTGTAGGATGGGTCAGAATTGATATCACCACTGTAATCGTCAGTAGTTTCCAAGATTTCGCCTACAAGTGACCCTACTTTAGGTTCGTAGCCCAAAGCGAAATTAATGTACAGATTCTTCTTTACCGAAAAATTATATCCGCGCACAATACCAAAACCAAATTCTCCCCCACCCGTCAATTTCACCTTACTCTTGCTGCCCCCATTGTGGTCATTAATGATAGTCTCCGAACTATAGTACTTCGTAGACTCCAAGGAAAGTTCAGTGTACCATGAGGAACGTTTATTAGTTATGTCTTGATATCGATACCTTAAGCCGATGGCAATGCCAGGCATTTTATAAAGAGGTTGACTAGCACCTAAAAGGCCAATTGCTGACTCGGTCAGAGATATAAGAGATCGATTTAACTTACTATCACTGATTTGAATACCATTTGAATACCCAAGGGTTGCTAGTACTGAAGTCCTGTTCCTGTTTAAACCAAATTGAGCAATAATTACTCTTTTATTAAAATTACCAGTTTGTTTTAAGCCAAGATTCCAAATTTTGGCAAACTGCTTTGTTGAGTCAACAACTTGAATAGTTGAAGTGTCTTTTATTGATACTTTACTAGAGTCTTGAGCGATTGACACAGTGAAAGACAAAAACAGAATTAAAGCTAATGTTAAGTGTTTCATGGACAAGTTTTGAGAAAGCAGCAATACTAATCACTTAATTTCAACACAGCCATGAAGGCACTTTGAGGAACTTCAACATTCCCAATTTGCTTCATTTTCTTTTTACCGGCTTTTTGCTTTTCAAGGAGCTTTCGCTTTCTAGAAATATCACCACCGTAACATTTAGCTGTAACATCTTTCCTTAGTGCTTTAACCGTTTCTCTAGAGATAATTTTAGCACCAATTGCAGCTTGAATAGCAATGTCAAATTGTTGTCTTGGAATAAGCTCTTTTAGTTTTTCGCAAATTTTCTTACCTAAATTGTAAGCGTTGTCTGCATGGATTAATGCTGATAGAGCATCAACTTGGTCACCATTTAATAATATATCCATTTTCCTTAACTCAGACCTTCTCATGTCAAGTGGGAAATAATCAAAGGATGCGTACCCTTTTGAAATAGATTTTAACCTGTCGTAAAAATCAAAAACAACTTCTGCAAGAGGCATGTCAAATGTTAATTCAACCCTGTCTGTACTTAAGTATACTTGATTCTTTAACTCACCTCTTTTTTCAATGGCCAAATTCATAATAGCCCCAACAAAGTCAGACTTAGTAATTACTTGAGCATTAATGTATGGCTCTTCCACCCATTCCAAATAGTTTGGTTCTGGTAATTCTGAAGGATTGTTCACTTTAATTTCATTTCCTTGTTTATCGCAAGCAACGTAAGAAACGTTAGGTACCGTTGTAATAACGTTCATTTCAAATTCCCTATCCAATCGCTCTTGGATAATTTCCATGTGCAACATACCTAAGAATCCACAACGGAATCCAAACCCTAAAGCAGCTGAACTTTCAGGTTCAAAAGTAAGGGATGCATCATTTAATTGTAATTTTTCCATAGACGACCGTAAGTCTTCGTAGTCGTCTGAACTGATAGGGTATATACCAGCAAAAACCATTGGTTTTACCTCTTCAAAACCATCAATAGCAATTTCACATGGATTGTCCACTCCTGTAATAGTATCACCAACCTTAACATCTTTCGCGCTTTTAATACCCGATATAATGTATCCAACATCACCGGTAAGGACTTCGTTTTTAGGAACCATGTCCAACTGTAACACACCAATTTCATCGGCATGGTACTCTTTTTCAGTGTTCATGAATTTAACAGCGTCACCTTTTTTAATGGAGCCATTTTCAATTTTGAAATAAGCAATGATTCCTCTAAAGGAGTTAAAAACTGAATCAAAAATTAAAGCTTGCAGCGGAGCTTCTGGATCACCTTTTGGTGCAGGAACTCTTGCGACAATTGCTTTTAGAATGTCCTTTACCCCCATACCTGTTTTACCAGATGCTGGAATAATCTCGTCTCTGTCACAACCAATCAAATCAATTATTTGATCCTTAACTTCTTCAGGCTGAGCTCCTGGCAAATCCATTTTATTTAGGATTGGAATGATTTCTAAATCGTGGTCCAGTGCTAAGTAAAGGTTGGAAATGGTTTGTGCTTGAATTCCTTGAGCTGCATCAACAATTAACAAAGCTCCTTCACAGGCAGCAATGGATCGTGAAACTTCATAGGAAAAATCAACGTGACCAGGGGTGTCAATTAAATTGAAGTTATAAGTAACCCCGTCTTGCTCATAAGCCATTTGAACTGCGTGACTTTTGATGGTAATCCCTCTTTCCCTCTCAATGTCCATGTCGTCAAGAGTTTGTTCTTGTAAATCACGGTCAGAAATGGTATTAGTTTCTTGTAATAACCTATCAGCAAGGGTGCTTTTCCCGTGGTCAATGTGGGCTATGATACAAAAGTTTCTAGTGTTTTTCATTAAAAGGCTTCAATTCAGTTCGACTAGTAGCGAATTTAGTTAATTAGCCTTTCATTATTGGTCAAATTTGTTCAATATTGATAAATTCATTTTATTTTTGAACGATGAAGAAGTTGGCCTATGCATTGTTGACTGTACTGCTGATTTTAGTGGTGTTGGAAAAGTCATGGGATTTTTTAATTAAGGAAAATAAAAACATCAAACTTGCGCACGCCGTCCAAGGTGGACTTGAAAACGATGTGCTTATTCATGGTCCCTGTGAGCCCCTATTTACTATTTCTCCTAAATATTTGGATTCCTTGACTGGCCTTAAAAGCTACAATTACGCTTTGCGTCATACTGATTTTGCTGACAATTATTTACACCTCTATTTGTATTTGAAGCATAACAAAGCTCCAAAGCAAATGTACCTGTATGTAACGCCTGAAAGTTTTGATAGGCGCTTCAATACCTTTCATGCCTTCAGGTTTGCTGCTTGGCTCGAGGATAGTTTAGTGAATGAAGTAGTGAAAGAAATGGATCCCGATTATCACCAATATTCGTGGATTCCTTTCATGAAATATGCTTATTACAACACTTACAAAACGTTCGACGCTTTACAAGGATTCAAGCATTGGATAAGTTCAGGCAAAGATCCATATTTTGTTGATGGTCATGTGCCTCATGGATTAACAGCATACACTGAGGAGCCAAATGGTTTCGTTGCTCCAGCTACATTAACCTATGCCAATGGCAATGAAGTGGAACAACTAGAGAACGGAGGAACGTATTATGAGATATATGATTCCGCACAAACCTTTGAGTGGGATGATACAAGGTCTAAATACTTGAGACGGATAATTCAATTAGCTAGAGAGCATCATATAAAAATTGTGCTGTATGAATCTACCCCTTATAAAGGTTCAATAGTTAATCAACCCAACAGGGAAAAGTTTATAAGTAATATTACATACGAAGCTTTAGGGTCTGGCGCCGAGTACCTCCTATTTGACACGTTAGAAATTGGCAAATTAAAATCCAACTTCGTGTGCCCATTAATTTTGGGGGAAGAGGCAGGCAAAGTTTTCATGCAAGAATTCGCCAAAGAAATAGTGAAGAATAATTAATGGCTTTAAGAGAACTCAAATATAAGGGCAAGAAAGTGTCCTACGATTATAGGAAAAAGAAGGACAGAGGAACAGTTGTCTTGCTCCATGGGTTTCTGGAAACGGGCAGTATTTGGAAGGATTATATTAGTGAACTGTCAAAAAATTACGCGATCCTTAACATTGATTTATTAGGTCATGGGGGGACTGAATGCATTGGATACGTTCATACAATGGAGGAGATGGCGGACATGGTTAGGGCGGTTTTAAAAACTCACGATGTAAGGAAGGGCTTTTTTGTTGGACACTCAATGGGGGGTTATGTTGCTTTGGCTTATGCCGAGAAATATCCAGATAACACTAAGGGAATTTGTTTGTTCAACAGTTCGGCTTTTGCAGATAGTAAATTAAAAAGATTAGACAGAGACAAGGCTATTGAGGTAGTGAAAAAGAACCATGAAGTTTTTATTAAGGTGGCCATCAATTTTTTGTTCACTAGTATGGATACTCCATCATTGAAAGTTGAGTTAAAACGGACATTAAAAGAAGCATTGGCGACTTCAAAACAAGGGATTATTGCTGCGCTTGAAGGGATGAAAATTAGAGAGGACAGAGAGATGGTGTTGAAATTTTCTCCTTGTCCTGTGCTATTTATTATTGGGAAACAAGACAAAACATTGAATTATGAAGCGCTCATTGAGCAAAGTAAACTGAATGAAAATGGGAGCTATTACCTTTCAGAAAAGGGAGGGCATTTGTGCTTTTACGAGGACAAGTACCCTTGTTTAAAAGCATTGACTAACTTTATAAGTAGTTCAACTAGAAAATAAGATTAAGAGCGATTGTTATTAGTGGATCAAAACAATAAAATATCAGCAGTTGTCATTACGGCTAACGAGGAAAAAAACATCGAGAGGTGTCTCAGGTCCTTGATCGACCTGGTGGATGAAATTGTGGTGGTTGATTCTTTTTCGGAGGACAAAACGATAGTATTGGCTGAGTCCTTTGGGGCAAAAGTGATTCAACACAAGTTTGAAGGTTACGTTGAACAAAAGAATTATGCAATCACCTGTGCATCAAACGAATGGGTTTTGTCTTTGGATGCCGACGAGGCATTGTCTGAAGCACTTAAGTCAGCCTTAGTTAAAGCAAAAGATGAGTTAAAAGAGGACGTCGTTTATTCTGTTAACCGGTTAAATAATTTTTGCGGTCAATGGATAAAATATTGTGGTTGGTATCCTGATGTAAAATTACGGTTGTTTCATAAAAGCGCAGGAGAATGGGCTGGGAGAAATCCACATGATAAATTTATAGTGAAGGAAGGAGTGGGCGTAGAACGTATTAAGGGTGATTTGTTGCATTATACATTTTACACTTTGGAGGAACACAACAAGCAAATTGATAAGTTTTCGGGTATAGCTGCACAAGCATATTATGAGAAAGGAATCAGATCAAATGCCTTGAATTTAATATTTAGTCCCCTTTTTAAGTTTTTAAGGAATTATGTGGTTAAACTTGGCTTTCTTGATGGGTATTACGGTTGGTTAATCTGCATTAGGTCCGCAAGGGCTACTTATTTAAAATATGATAAGCTCAAAAAAATTCAGGAAATTCAGCAAAAATCGAAAAGTAAAATAGTTTAGTATGAGTTCCATTTCTACTTCCGAGACTGCATCTCCAGTTGTTTTACATGTTTCCACGCCAGAGTCTTGGCGAGGAGGAGAACAACAATTGTATTATTTGATGGAGGAGTTGGAAGCTCAAGGGGTGGAGCAGTATTTAGTTTGTAACGTTAAAGGTGAATTGTATAAGAAAGCAAAATTGAAAGCTTGGAATGTTGTTGGGAGTTCAAAACGCAGCGGTATGGATTTGGGTTTTGCTAGTCAAATAAAAAGTCTTTGTAAAAAGGTTGGTGTTAATGTGGTTCATGCACATGATTCTCAAGCCCACACAATGACCCTACTTGCAAATATTTTATTTGGAAATAAATTACCAGTAGTACTAAGCAGGCGAGTTGATTTTCCCGTTGGAGGATCATTTTTTTCCCGTTATAAATACAACCATGCAATGGTTGCAAAAATATTATGTGTCTCGGACGCTATCAAGGAGGTCATGAAATCGGCCATCAATAATCACGACTTGTTGGAAACTGTTTATTCAGGAATTGACATGAGTAAGTTCAAAGGAGTTGAGGCTTCCTCTTATTTAAGGGAAGAATTTGATGTTCCAAAGAATTACAAGTTGATTGGAAATGTGTCGGCAATAGCTCCACACAAAGACTATTATACTTTTGTAAATACCGCTGAATTATTAATTAAAACAGGGGTGCAGGCAAAGTTTTTTATCGTTGGAGATGGTCCTAATAAGGCTGCAATTACTCAATATGTGAAAGACAAAAACCTGGAGAAAGAAATTTTCTTTACCGGTTTTGTAAAAGAAGTACTACCAGTTTTGAAATCATTAGATCTCATGCTAGTGACCAGCAAAACAGAAGGGTTAGGAACTACTATTCTTGATGCCTTTGCTTGTGGAGTGCCAGTTGTTGCAACTCGCGCTGGAGGAATTCCTGAAATAGTTAAGGATGGAATTACCGGTTTAACAGCTGAAGTTGCGGATTCAATAGGACTCAGCGAATTATGTGTTAAACTCTTAACCGACAATTCCTTGCAGTCTACACTTGTTGAAGGAGCTACTAGTTCACTTCAAAATTTCACTCGCGAAAGCACGGCGGTAAATACTCGAAAATCTTATTGTGATATTTTAAAATAATCGATACTATAGTGGTAATTATCTATTAATTTATAATTTATTGCTATTATAGTAGCGTTAAGGTTAGCCGAAATCATTATATTTACCCTGTAAAAATACTTATTATGGGAAAGTTTGGTATTCGTAATACACCGAAAGAGGTGATGATTACTTTAGGGACAGAGTTTAGTTATTTTCGCAGAGATCAAAAAATCACTCAAAAAGATCTTTCGAAAAAATCGGGAGTAGCTTATGCAACAATCAGAAAGTTTGAGACAAAAGGAATTATTTCGCTAGAATCTCTTTTAAAGTTAGCTGATGCCTTAGGGAAATTAGATGCCTTCGAAAACCTTTTTAATTATAAGGATTTGTCTGACAAGCATAAATTATTTGACATATAAGTATGGAGCACTTAACTAAAATCAACGTATTTATTCAGTTCAATAATAGTGAGCAACTAGTAGGTCAAATGATTTTGGATGAGAAAGATGTGCTTTTTAAATACAGCGATTTATATCTTGAAAACGGATATAATATTTCTCCATCAAAGTTGAAATTTGATAGTACTGTTCAGTTAGCACCAGTAAAACCTTTTGGGGGCTTATTTGGTGTATTCTCGGATTCTTTGCCAGACGCTTGGGGTTATTTATTGATGAAGAAACAGCTAAGCAAAGAGGGTGTAATACTAGCTAACCTTAATTCTTTGGATCATTTGACTTATGTTGGAAGCAATGCTCTAGGAGCGCTTTCTTACCAACCATGTTTCGATGATGGTGATCAAGAAAACTCTGCCATTGATTTGGACGTAACTAACTCAAATGTTAAAGAGCTTTTACAAGGAGAAAGCAATGCAGTGATTGATGATATTTTTAAACTCGGAGGAAGCCCGGGAGGGGCAAGGCCAAAAATTTACGCACATTACAACAAGAGCAATGATACCCTTATGTCAGGGAGCGATAATTTGCAAGATGGATATGAACATTGGATCATAAAATTTGCCGCCACCGTTGATAGTAATGATATAGCGAATGTAGAGATGGCGTATTATTACATGGCTTTGGAAGCAGGGATAACCATGAATGAATGTAAGTTGTTCTCTGGAGAATCAGGAAAAAAGTACTTTGGAACAAAACGTTTTGATAGGATTGGAAGTCAAAAACTTCACATGATTTCGGCAGCTGGATTGTTACATGATGATTACGAAAGAAGTCAAATGGATTACGGAATACTAATGCATGAGGGCAAAGAATTGGTGGGTAGTACTGTCGTGCATGAGCAAATATTGAGATTAACAGCGTTTAATGTATTTGCTCATAATCGTGATGATCATTCTAAAAACTTTGCCTTTTTGATGGATAAAAATGGAGGGTGGAGTTTTGCTCCGGCTTATGATTTAACATTTTCGTCTTCCTCACAGGGACATCACAGTACTTTTGTTTCTGGGAATAGCCTTAATCCGGGAACTAAAGAATTAATGGAATTAGTTGACCATTTTTCTATTTCTAAAGGAAAAGAAATTATCGATCAAGTAAAGATGGCAGTGTCAAAGTGGACTGATTTTGCAGAAAAAGCACAAGTTACGATCGATAGTACAACAAGCATTCACAAAGCACTAAATATTCAGCTTAATAATTAGCCGCTAATGTAATGCTTTTGATAAACATTAAATAAGACAGGAAATGAAGTTAAGCATGTACCAAGTTGATGCTTTTGCCAATCAACTTTTCGCAGGAAACCCTGCTGCAATTGTTCCGTTAGACAATTGGATATCTGACGATAAAATGCAAGCACTAGCGGCTGAAAATAATTTAGCCGAAACTGCTTTTTTCGTAAAAGAAGGAGAGGAGTATTACATCAGATGGTTTACACCTGTGGACGAAGTGCCTCTTTGTGGTCATGCTACCTTAGCAAGTGCACATGTTATTTTTAACGAGTTGGGGTATGAGGGTGATATAATCAAATTCAATTGTAAGAGTGGGGAGCTAACTGTTTCTCAAAAAGAGGGATGGATTACTTTAAACTTTCCTGCTATGTTAACCACTGAAATTGCCGTTAAGGACAATGCAATATTAGCTTTTGGCACAAAACCAGTAGCTGCCTACATAAGTGAAAAATATTATTTGATGTTTGAATTTGATTCGGAAGAGACTATTCAGAACATGAACCCTAATTTTAATGAGTTGCTGAATTGGGACGAAAGAGCAATAATTGTAACTGCAAAAAGTGAAAAGTACGATTTCGTGTCAAGAATGTTTGCTCCTAAGATCGGCGTCAATGAGGATCCAGTTACCGGTTCAGCGCACACTAGGTTAATTCCTTTTTGGAGCAATAAGCTGGGGAAGTCTGAAATGTTGGCTAAGCAACTTTCAAAACGGGGAGGCGAATTAAAATGTAAGTTTTTAGGTGACCGTGTCGAAATGAGTGGTCAATCGGTGCTTTATTTAAAAGGCGAGATCTTTATTTGATTATTCGCTAGTAATGTTAATTCACTTCATCCAAACAACCTTTTGTTCAGATTGATGGTCTTGTCCAATGATGTCTTTATATAATTCAGGTCTTCTGGCTTGAATGTACCTTGAGCCTCCTGCTTTGGTTAATGCATCTGGATTTAGGGTAGCTATTGCCGATTCATTTTCGAATGTTGAGCACTCTGCTATTACATCTCCATAGGGATCAATGATCATTGAATGACCATTTTTTAGCTGGTCGTCATCCATTCCAATTGGATTAGAGAAAATGGCAAATATACCGTTGTCGTATGCACGAGCGGGCAACCATTTCATTAACCATTCTCTGCCTTTCATACCGTCAAATTCAAGCTTTAAAGAAGTAGGATCGTTTTCCCGGTTTTCCCATAGTTTTGGATCGACAAATCCTGCTCCTGGCGTAGAAGATGGTGTACACATGGTTACATGTGGCATAAATATTACGTCAGCACCAAGCAGTTTCGTAGCGCGAACATTTTCAATGACGTTGTTGTCATCGCAAATTAATATTCCACATTTCCATCCTTTGATTTCAAAAACACAGTAATCATTTCCTGGGGTGATGTTAGGGTTAATGAAAGGATGAATTTTGCGAAATTTAGCTATCATTCCAGTTTTATCAACGACAACTTGCGCTTTGTAAATGTGTTCTTTTTCATCTTTTTCAAACAAGCCACTCAATATGGTGATGTCGTGTTTTGTTGCAATAGCCTGTAATTTACTGATACTTTCTCCACTTGGTAAAACTTCGGCTACTGCTAACATTTCTACTTTGGATAGGTGTCTTGCGAAAGTATATCCATGCAAGGAACATTCATGGAAAGCAATTACATCAGCACCCTTGGCGGCAGCTTCCTCTGCCATTTTATTCATTATTGCTAGGTGTAGGTTTTGTCATTGCTTTTGTTCTCAAATTGTGCTGTAGCTACTTTTAGTTTTTCCATGAGATCTGTATTTGATCTAATTATAATAATGATAAATAGGGCAACGTAAATTAATGAATCTAATTGTTCTTTGATGACTCTTTAACCATAGCCTTCATCATGGAAGGGACAATTAGTTTGTGAAAAGGCTTTACAGGAATAAAGTACAACTTGCCGAAAAAATTGTTGAAATGAACCCAGGTACTTAAAGTCACTTTTTTATTGTCGCCATTAAGCCTTTCGACTGTGATAGAAATTCGAAAGTTTAAGTGTTTGTCATCTTCTCCTAAAATAACTTCATTATCCGTTTTACTAAGCACCTTGAACAATCCTAGTTGTTGTCCAGGTTCACAATGAAATGCATCCAATGCTTTTTGGCGTTCTGCTTTTTTTTTACCAGTTTTCAATCCAACTATTTTTGCTAATTTTTCTCGAAATTCAAATAGGTTCTGAATCCATTTTGGAGCGGAAGTAAAAAAGCTTTTACCAAGTGATGAGGGAGTGATAAAGTTATCTTTATCTGAAGTTATTAGTTGAAAGCAATCTAAATAATCTGGCTTCGAGCCTTTGTTAAAAAGAGAGTTTGTTGGCAACGAACAACGGATGACTTTCATGTTTTAATGTGATGAGTCTAAGAAAAAATGTAATAGTAAAATGATTCCCCCTTACTTCTTAAACTTCAAAAACAACAATCGACCTAACATCAACTTTCTGCTGTTGTGAATTCTAGACACCTTTTTTCTCAAGTTGTTTACCCACATGATCGGGCTAATGAATAGTAGGATCCATCTGCTAGTGCTCTGCAACCTGTCTACCTCGTATTCAGCTTTTTGAAAACCATGCTTTAATGCAACGTAATTGTATTGATCAAGTGTCATGGACGCAATGTGTTGTAAACCATCGTGACGGTCCATTTCTAATGGTCCAAAGCTGTAATAAAATCCTCTTAGTAAAAACACCATCCTTGATTTTAAAGACAATATGTTAGGAGTTGATAACATCAATTCTCCTCCTGGTTTTAAAACTCTGTTGATCTCTTTGAAGAAAACTTCGTGATCCAAAATATGTTCACTTACTTCCACTGCAATCACTAAATCAAAACAAGCGTCTTCGTAGGGGAAGTCACTTGTGATGTTAACTTTTTCACATTTTATTTTATCAAAATGGAATATTTCTGGGAATAAATCACAGGCTTCAATGTCGTAACCTAAGTCCCATAATCTTTTTGTAAAAGCTCCATGACCTGCTCCTAAGTCGAGCACTTTTAATTTTTTGCTTTTGTTCTGATCTTGAAAATACTTGAAGAAACTCTCGTGAGTTCCTGGCATTGCAATTGGCTTAATTTCAGTCATAGCGAATTAAAATAGGGTCTTGGTAATTTGTTTAATGTTGGTATAAAGCTTAATAATTTACCTCCAGTACTTTCGTGTATTTCCTCAAGAACTTAATGATGTAGTAAAGGACAATGCTTCCTGCTGTGCTCCAAAACCAAAAATCATAATGTGGCTTAAACTCTCCTTTGATTATTGATTGGGTGAACAATTGAAAACAGAAAAAACAAACAAAAATCGCAAGCAATCCGTTTTTTTCTTTCCTGATAACTTTAGCCCAACTGAATTTGACAGCTGGTGTTTTGAAGTTTTTAAAGCTTGGCCAAAATGCTGGTGTTTTTTCAGCCCAAAATAAATAAGCATCCCCAAATTTCCTTCTTAAAAACTGCTCTTCAGCAAACATGATTCTTTCATAATATACCCAGTAAAAAAAGGTAAATGCTACTAAAAACCAAAGGTTCATGGTTAACATTCCAACTCCTAACCACATGAAAAAGTTACCTACATATAAAGGGTGGCGTACTGTGGAATAAATTCCTGTAGAGTTCAAAACATCAGCAACTTGTTCCTCCGTATTTCTTCCCGAAGTGTGTTTTGGTGTGTGTCCTACCGTGTACATTCTGAAAATTAAACCAAAAAATGCCACTCCTAATGATATAAAAGTATAAATAGAGAACTCACTGTCAGTGTGAATTCCTGGGCTATTAATAGCTGATTCAAACAGTATCCCTAAGGCAACTACTAATATTACAAGTGGTAAAGTACCTCTGTACTTGAATAAAAAATTTCCTTGTGATTCTAATTCTTCTTGTAATGCCATAATTTCAATTGAGCCACAAAGATACTTGGAAGTATTTACATATTACATATCCGAGCAAAAAATGTAAAAATCCTTTTCCATTGTCGCTTAAAAGTCAGACATTTGCAACTCGAAAATTAGAATTTTAATAAACTAAAAATATATTATGGGAAATTATTACAACACCTTATCACAAGCTAACAAATTAGCACAGTTAGGTACTTGTGACTTCATGGACAGCGCAGATTTTTCTGAAGGAGTTAAAGCTTTATTAGGTAAAAAAATTGTGATTGTTGGATGTGGTGCTCAAGGTTTGAACCAAGGTTTAAACATGAGAGATTCAGGATTAGATATTTCTTACACTTTAAGAGCTGGTGCAATTTCTGAAAAAAGACAGTCGTTTTTAAACGCGTCTGAAAACAGTTTTGCAGTTGGCACCTACGAAGAAATGATTCCTTCAGCTGATTTAGTAATTAACTTAACTCCAGATAAACAACACACATCAGTAGTTGCTGCAGTTATGCCGTTAATGAAAAAAGGATCTGCATTAGCTTACTCTCATGGATTCAACATTGTTGAGGAAGGAACAGTAGTAAGAGAAGATATTACAGTAATCATGGTAGCTCCAAAGTCGCCAGGTTCTGAAGTAAGAGAAGAATACAAAAGAGGTTTTGGTGTACCAACATTAATCGCGGTTCACCCAGAAAACGATCCAGAAGCTAAAGGTTGGGATTATGCTAAAGCATATGCAGTTGGAACAGGAGGAGATAAAGCAGGTGTAATTAAATCCTCCTTCGTTGCTGAGGTTAAGTCCGATTTAATGGGTGAGCAAACAATCCTTTGTGGTTTGTTGCAAACTGGTTCAATCCTTTGTTTCGACAAAATGGTTGAAAAAGGAATCGACGCAGGTTATGCTTCAAAATTAATCCAATACGGATGGGAAGCAATCACGGAAGGTTTAAAGCAAGGAGGTATTACTAACATGATGGACAGGTTATCTAACCCGTCTAAAGTAAAAGCATTCACCTTGGCTGAAGAGTTGAAAGACATCATGAAGCCTTTGTTTGATAAGCACATGGATGACATCATCACTGGAGTATTTTCGTCCACAATGATGGCTGATTGGGCTAACGATGACAAAAACTTGTTAACGTGGAGAGCTGCAACAGGTGAAACTGCTTTCGAAAAAACTCCTGCTGGAGACGTTGAAATTTCAGAGCAAGAGTTTTACGACAACGGAGTATTAATGGTAGCAATGGTTAAAGCTGGTGTTGAATTAGCATACGAAGCAATGGTTGCTGTAGGAATTAAAGAAGAGTCTGCATATTACGAGTCACTTCACGAAACTCCACTTATAGCTAACACGATTGCAAGGAAAAAACTATATGAAATGAACAGCGTAATTTCTGATACTGCAGAGTACGGATGTTACTTGTTTGATCACGCATGTAAGCCATTACTTACTGAATTCATGAAAAATGTTGATACTAATATCATCGGTGAGCAGTACGACAAAGGATTATCAAACGCGGTTGACAACAAGCAATTAATTGCAATCAACGAAGCTATTAGGTTCCACCCAGTGGAAGACATAGGAGCATACTTGAGAGAGTCAATGCAAGCAATGAAAGCTATCTCCGTTGGAGAAGGTGAATTGGCTTCGGCTTAATTCAATAAATAAAATAGAATGCTTTGAAGAATCCTCGTAGAAATACGGGGATTTTTTGTGTTATATTAGTTTGATAGGTGTTAATTTTCACAAGGTTGTTGTTTTTCTACTTGCTCATTCTAAGTGTTTAAATTTAATATTTTGTTTTCAAATAGTCTTGGGTTTATTTTAAATATTCCAGGGTCTAGATCAAACCATTTTTCCACAGCGTTATGGGGTGTTTTGACCTTTAGTTCTCTTCTATGGCTACCGTGTCTCCTTTATAGGTTACAGAATATTAAAAACTTGTTTAGATCCTCCTTCATTTCTTCTACCGAATTGTATTTAGTTTTTTTAATGGTTTGATTTTTAATAATATCATTCGCTTTTTCTAACATTCCGTTGGTTTTTGGAGTAAAGGGCTTTGTGCACCTGTGATCAATGTTGTTTTTCTTACAAAGCGCATCTAGTTTACTTGGCTTAGTGCAATACTTTCCTTTTTTGCTTTTGAGTAACCTATTGGTGAACTCTAGTCCATTATCTGTTAAAATATGAGTGATTTGAAAAGGAAAGAACGCTAAACATTCCCTCATGAAGACCTCTGTGCTTTCACTGCTTTTAGCATCGTACACTTTGTAAAAGAGTGTTCTTGTTGCCTTGTCGATAGCTACAAAAAGGTAATATTTCACACCGTTTATCTTGGGCAAGTAAGTTACGTCCATGGGAAGAAAACCAGGATCGTATTCTTTGAACTTCTTAGCTTTTTCTTTCTCTTTTTCAGGAACTTTATTTATTCCTTCACGCACAAAGGTTCTGTAAACAGCACTTCTTATTTTCTCTAGATTTATAGGGTCAATGGTTTCTTTAATCTCATCTAAAGCCCACCAGGTAAAGAACCTAAGTTTAGTCGCAATAAGTATATCCAACTCGCTTAAAGCGTACTTGATGTGCTTGGGTCGAGAACTTTTATCTTCAAATACTTTTCTGTTTTGCCATTTATGGATGGTATTTTTTGATACCCCATATTTTAACGAAAGAGCCTTGTCAGACAATTTACTTTTGTTAATATCAGTACGCAAGCGCACATTTGTGGTTGCATTGCTGTTGTAAATTTGTTTCATTTTTGTTTATTTTGAAAGTATATTCAAAAATAAACAAGTAGTCATTTCCCAATGCAGACTTATTGAAATGTAATAACTTTTTTACGGATTCGATCCTAGAAAAGTTATTTCCAGTTCAACAAGTCAAGAACACCATCAGTACTTTTTTATTGAAAAACAAAACAATAACGTAGTGAAACTAATCAACTATTTTCAATCGCGATGCAGATTTCTTTTCGGTAAACATCATTCTGTTCAGAGAATGAGTGGCACATTACCGACATGTAACATTCCTTGGCAAAATTGATTTTAATGATCGATTCAATTCTCCTATCGATCATTTGGGTGAACGTTGAAATTTCAATGTTTTTACTTGGTTTTTTTTCAGGAAAAGTGTCAATGAATTCATTCATTGCTTCAAGAGCAAACTTTTCTTTCAAAATAATGGTAAAATGAGCCTTTTGGTAGCTTTGCTTCTTTTGCAATATCGCTGACACTGCAATTTTCAAAGCCATGCTGCCAAATTAATTTTTGACCCGCTTTAATTAAAACATCACGTTTATTCATTCCATCCACAATTCACATGTAACAATATTTAACCGTAGGGTCAAATAAAATATTTTATTGTTTGATCAGCTTGATATTTTGCATTCCTATTTTTAAGAATAAAAGTTTATTTCGCATTCCCTAATTTATTAATCGTCAATGTAATCAAAGAAAACAAGCGGGATAAATATCTTTTTAATTATTGACTAGGGGTATTTAGTTTTCGGATTGTCTTAGTTCTGAAAATTAGAAACTATGAGAATGATTAAAAGATTACTATTTACAACAGCAACATTGTTCTCAGAATTAATCCTTGCCCTAACATATTCTACCATCGGATAAACTTTATTATTTAGGGGAGGTCCTTCACTTAGTATTTTGGCTTCTGAATTTGATAAAAATGATAACACACCATCAAACTGATGGCTAGGTTAAAAAAATCGTTTTACGATAGAAACATTGCGAGCAATAACATAGAAATGTTCTTTGGTTTTAAGGAGGTTTAAGATTTTAAAAACAACTTCTTGCATTGAAATTTATAACTATTCACAAGAAAGCCCTAATTATTGGGGCTTTTCTATTTAGTATGATTCATGACTTTTGCGCAAAAAAAAGCTATCATCTTTTTAATGCGATATTGAATTGTACATTATATCAGTGGAATTGTAATCTTTCTGAAAAAATCAAGTATTGTATATGAATATATATTGTATTAATTTTGTGCAAACGATTACCTAATAGAAATGCACTAGTTAATAATGAAAAATTACCGATATTTTTTTTTAGCATTGCTTTTGTGTCTTGTTTTTATTGCGCCTTCTTGCACTGATGTAGTAACAGGATGCACTGACCCCAGCGATAAAATGTACAATAGGGAGGCAACAGATGATGATGGTTCTTGCCTTGTTTATTACGGTTGCATGGACCAAAAAGCAACCAACTACGACGAGGTCGCGACAAAAAATAAGGGATGTATTTATGTTCTTGGCTGCATGGATCCTTTGTCAAAAAATTACAACCCTTTAGCTACTAAAGAAGACGGTAACTGCCTCTACTAGTATATTTATACTAAATTCTATTCACCACTTCTAATAAGTATCGGAAATTTGGTATTTCTACCAATGTAAGTATCGGAAAGAACTCCTTCACGCATTCTTTTTTCTTTACATTCGCCTTCTTGGTCAAATAAGATAGGACAAACAGTTTAATTCCCGGTTGAAGAGATGAAAATTATATTTATAAGTTTAGTCAGTTGCTTTTATTTGCTGAATTCTGCAGTTGCGCAGGATGCAACGGATCTTTACACTGCTGGAAATGAGTGGTATAATAAAGGAAAGTATAAAAAAGCTCTTTCAATAACTGATAAAGCAATTAAGGAAACTCCCAATAAAAGTAAATTGTACATTTTAAAGGGTCAGATATTGTATGAAATGAATCACAATACTGATGAATTTTTCTCATACTTAGGTAAAGCTGTTGAAGTGGAGCCAGATTCTCCAGTTCCGTTAGTTGACAGAGCATATTATTACGAACAAATTGGTCAGATCCCCAATGCGATATTGGATTATAATGATGCTATAAAGCTTGCAAAAGCTGATAGTTCAAAAATTTTAATATATACGAATCTTGGGGGTGTTTATCAGAAAATTCAAAAATTTGACATTGCTCTTGAGAATTTATTAAAAGGGTATGAAATAGATTCAAATGATATTGGAATTCTTAATAACCTAGCAATGTGTTTGGACGATTTAGGTCGAAGAGATGAGGCAACGAATTACATGTTGCGAATCATTGAAATTGATTCTACATTTATTGGTGCTTATATCAACCTTGGATTTCAAGCGTCATTAAAAGGAGAGTATGAAAAAGCTTTAAAGTACTTAAATAAGGCCGATGAGCTTAAACCTATGGAGGCATTTACGCTTAACAACAGAGGTTATGTAAAGTTGAAGCTTAATGATATTAAGGGCGCTTTAAAAGATATTAATAATTCAATAAAAATAGATCCGGAAAATTCTTATGCTTTTAGAAACAGAGCCCTCGTGTATCTGGAAAAGAAGAACGTAGAAAAATCATGTGAAGATCTATATGAAGCAAAGAGACTTAAATTTTCCATTTATTTTGGAGATGAAGTTGATAGTCTTATTACTAAACACTGTATCAAATAAAATACCCCAATTATGAAATTTAGATTTGCCTTGTTCTTATTACCCCTATTTAGCACTCTGTTTGCTCAAGAGACCGTTCCTTATTATGACTTTGATGATATTATTAAAGGAGCTGCTGAAGCTGGTGCTGAAGAAAAGTATCACAAAGCTTATTTGGAGTTCAATTCAGTTAATAAAAATGACTCCAACTATATTGGCTCATTGATTTCTCAAGCCTACTATTTACTTGTAGATGAGGAATTGGACAGCACAAGATATGATGATGTGGTCAAGATCATGGATGAGGGAATCAATGATCCTGATGTAACGTCTAAGTTGAATTATTACATCAACAAAAGTGTTGCTTTAAATCAGCAAAAAAAGTACAAAGAGGCATTAAAAACTTATGATGCAGCTTTGTCGATATACCCTAACAATTCAAATTTGTACTACCGTAAGGGCTTGGCTTATGAAAACCTAAAAGAGTTTGAGAATGCTGCTAAAATGTACAAGAAGGCAATTATACTAAATCCATATGAGCCAAAATCCCACCTGAAGTTAGGTGGCTTATGTTACAGAAACAATAAAATCACGCAGGCCTTAATGTGTATGAATTTTTACCTGCTTTTGGAAACGGAAAAAGACGGTTCTTTGAGAGTTTTAAGTGCTTTAAACTCAATAGTTTCTTCTAAAGCTGATGTTGAGGAGCCTATTGATATCAAAGTGTCTGTAGATGACGATTCATTCGAAGAAATCGATTTAATGATTAACAGTCAAATAGCTTTAAATAAGAAGTATAAAATTGACAATAAAATTAAGGTTGCCTTGGTCAAGCAAAACCATTTATTGATGGAACAATTGAAGGATTATGAGGGGAATGATGGTTTTTTTCAAAATAAGTACGTGCCATTTTATAATTGGGTGAGCGAAAACGATCACTTCGATAATTTTACTTACACGGTTTGTTTTTCTACTACGGCGGATAAATACAGCAAAATAATCAAGTCCAAAATAAAGGACATTCAATCGTTTTACAGCTTGTCCAATCAGCAAATTGGAATTTGTTTTGGAGAGAATGAAATGTTATTTAACGGAAAAAAACAAAAAGTGTTTTGTTACTACGATTCTCAGAAGCTTTTAGGGATGGGGAAGAAGAACAAGGATCAAATGGTAGGATATTGGGAGGTGTTTTATAACAATGGAGCAGTCCAATCTAAAGGAGTTTTTGATGATGAAGGAGAAAAGACAGGCAAGTGGTTTTGGTTGTATGAAAATGGAAAAACAAAAAGTGAAGTTGTCTTTGAAAAAGGAAAGTTGAACGGGACCTATTTGCAGTATTTCAAAGGAGGTGGGTTAAACTACTCTGCTAACTACGTAGACGGAGAAATCGATGGAGAATATAAATTGTACAATGAACGAGGTGCATTGAGTGCAATTAAACACTTTGATAAAGGTACACTAGATGGTGAATACAAGACTTTTCATGACAATGGGGAAAACTACATGGATTATTTTATTCCGTATAAGGATGGAGAGATCAATGGTTTGGTTAAGCAGTATCATCTTAATGGTGTGGAGTCCTATCAATGTAACTATGTTGATGGAAAGAAAGTCGGATCGGAAAAGCAGTACCATAAAAATGGACAGTTAATTTCAGATGTTAATTACGAAGCAGGTATAATTAATGGGGAGTATATCGTTTATTTACCTGATGGCAAGGTGAAACAAAAAGGAACGATTGAAAATGGAGATTATATAGGACATTGGGAATATTTTCACAACAATGGAAACCTTAGACTTAAATCAAATTATGTTAAAAATGAGCTTCAAGGTGAGTACAAAGAGTATGATACTGATGGCGTTCATTACATGACTTTCGAATATAAGAAAGGGAATTTGTACTCGTATTCGTTTTTTAATAAGGAATCAAAACTGATTCATACAGCTAAAAAGAAAAGGGGGACTTTAAAATATAAAGGTCATCATCCAAACGGTAATATTAAAAGTGAAGGATTATATGATTTGAAAGGTGGGAAAGAGGGATTGTGGAAGTTTTACACTAAAACAGGGACCTTAAACAGTGCAGGTAGTTATGAAGAAGATTTGTCTGATGGAAAATCTACTTTTTATTACCCTGATGGTAAGGAGGAAGTAATCCAGCACTATAGTAATGACACGGCTGTTGGGTATTACCTTAAACAAGACAGAGCAGGTAAAATTTTAAAACAAGGCTGGTACAAAGATGGTAAAGTGCACGGTGTATGGGAAGCGTACTATCAAGATCATACTTTAAAAACAAAGAATTTTTACAACAATGGAAAGTCTGAAGGAGAGCAAGTTTCTTACGATGTACTGGGTAAAGTTGCAACGATTTTTAGTTATAGAAACAATGTTTTAAAATTGGAAAGACACTACGTTGATGGCTTGCTGTATGACAGTATTGTTGTTCCTTCAAACAAAAAAGATATTGTTAAGACCCATTATACAGACGGTAAAATCAACTCTGAGATTACTTATAGCTATGGGCAGAAGAATGGAAAGTACGTTAGTTACTTCCACAACGGTAAAATCAGCATTGCTGGGCAGTATTTAAACAACGACAAGGATGGTGATTGGTTATGGTATCATGAAAATGGTAAGGTTAAGTACAAATACCATTATATAGAAGGAGAAATTGATGGAGAGGTGATTGAGTATCATAAGAATGGTAAAAATGCTATAACAAGCACCTACATTTATGGTGAATTACACGGTAAAAAGAAAGAATATTCAAAAGAAGGAGTGCTAGTTGCGATGATGAATTTTGAATACGGGGTTCAGCAAGATGCTAGGTACTTTTACAGTCCAGAAGGAAAGATTCAACTTATCAGGTATTATAATAACAACGAGTTAATTGGTTATAGTTACCTAGATTCAAGTGGAAAAGCGGTGCCTGTTATACCAATTAAAAAAGAAACAGCGAAAATTGTGTCTTACTTTGACAACGGTAAAAAGTCCAGAGAAATGGAAATAGTTGATGGTGTATTTACTGGTAAGTACGCTACTTATTACTATTCAGGGAAAAAGCATCGAGAAATTACTTATGTAAACAACGAAGAAGAAGGGGAAGAAATGACCTATTTTTCCACTGGAAAAGTGAAGAAGAAAGAAAATTATAGTAACGGTTTACTTAATGGAAAAGTGACTAATTACCATACTAATGGAAAAGTTAAAAAGGTGACTAATTATGTCTTGGGTGAGAAACATGGTAAATCGACATCCTATTCCAGTAGAGGGGCTGTTACCTCAATAAAAAAGTATTATAACGACCATTTAATTTTTAAATAAGCCAAAGTAAATTGATGACTTTTAGGACAGTTTTTACATTGATGTGTTTTTTATTGGTTGGTGAACTCTTTTCTCAAGAGTCGGCAGAGTATATTCAGTACAAAGCGAAATATCCAAACGAAAACGGCGTGGATATTTTGAAAGAGAATGTCATAAAAATAGGGATAAAGAAAGGTGAGTTGGCAATTACTGAAGAAAAGATTTCTTTGCGATTGTTTCTTAATCAATTAGCCAAGTATAGTTCTGAAGAAAAAATATACACTTCAGATTTTACATCTCTCGATAAAGTATCTGCCGCTTCCTATAATTACATTAATGGAAAGTACAAAAAGTCTAAAGTAAAGACCTTTACAGAAAAGGACGAAATGGATGGTTCCGTTTTTTATGATGATTTAAGATCGGTAAACTTCGATTATTCTGGATTAGAAACGGGTTCTAAAATTGGTTTGGAGTGGAGAAAAACCATTAAAAACCCTAGAATGTTGGGCCTTCATTTGGCGGGTAATTTTACTCCTATAGAGAATTTTAAATTACAATTTATTGTCGATAAAAATGTTGGTATAGAGTTTAAAACTCTGAACATGGATTCGGCAGATATTTCATTTGTAAAAACGACAAAGGGTAATAATAACATTTATGAATGGACAGCAAAAGGGATTAAATCATATCCTAATGAAAGTAATTCGAGAGGCTATAAATTCATAATTCCTCAGATTATTCCAATCATTAATTATTATCATGAAGGTGGAGATACAACGTTTATTCTTAATTCCGAGAAAGATTTATACAAGTGGTACAGTTCCCTTACAGAAAACATAAATCAAGGAACTTGTGATGCTAATATGGTGTCTTTAGTAGATTCCCTAACATCAAATTGTACAACTAACCTTGAAAAAGTTCGAGCTATATATTATTGGACTCAGAAAAACATCAAGTACATTGCTTTCGAAAATGGTCTAGGCGGTTTTATTCCAAGAAACGCAAACGAAGTTTTTAAGAAAAAGTACGGTGATTGTAAAGACAATTCAAGCATCCTACAGCAGATGTTAAAGCAAGCTGGACTGGAAGGGCACCTTACTTGGATTGGAACTAGATCATTGCCTTACAAGTACAAGAATGTGTACTCTCCTATTGTTGATAATCACATGATATTAACTTATTTTGAAAACGACAAACCATATTTCTTAGATGCTACAGGACGATATCAAAGTTTGAATTTGCCGTCATCTTTTATTCAAGGTAAGGAGGCCATGGTTGGTATTGATAAAGATAATTTCAAGATTTTGAAGGTGCCGGTAGTTGGTAGTGAAGTAAACACTGTGACGGATTCTATTGCACTGTATTTGGAGGATAAACTGATAAAAGGAATAGGGCATATAGTGTATCAGGGCTACGATAAGATAAACTTGTTTTACGATTTAGAAAGAATAACTACAAGGAATAGGACCCTCAATTATCTTAAGGATGAATTGGAAATTGGAAATAACAATTTTTTACTTGACTCTGTGAAGGAATACAACAAGTTTTCTTACGATAAGGAGTTTAAGATGAGGTATCAATTTACTTTGAGGAATTACATCAAGGAAATAGGGGGTAAAATTTATTTGAACCTGAACTTAAACCAGAAGGACGTCGACGCAATTAAGGAAAGTCCGCCTTTTAAAACAGATGTAGAATATACGCACAAGTACAAAGGTTCATATTGCTTTAACTTCAAAGTTCCAAAGAATTATAAAATTTCAAATTTGCCAAAAGATTTTAATGTTGTAAACGACCTTTGCGAGATTAAAATATCCTACAAAGTGGTAGGCAATAATATATTTTACTACCATTCGATAAAAACAAAATTTTTGGTACTAACGATTGAACAGCAGAAGACAATGCACAAAATTTTAACAAAAGTTCAAAAAAATTATAAAGAAGTAGTCGTACTAAAACATAAATAACCATGATTAAATTAAAATACTTATCTGTTTCAATAGCCATTTTCCTTACAAGTGTAGCGATCGGTCAAAATTTAGAAGAACTAAAAAATTACGAATGGGATAGTGAGCCTACTTACTTTGCGGACTATTCGGATACAGCAGGTATTGTAGGAGTGAAAGATAAGTTACTCATCAATTTTGAATACACCGATCAAGGTAATTTGGTAGAATATAAGTTGATACATAAAGCTTTCATCTTGAACTCTGATAAACAAATTGAACGGTACAATAAATTGTATCTCCCGTCAACTTCCGCAAGTTCGGAACTAGTGGAAATCAACGCAAGAGTTCTGAATAAAAATGGTAAAATCCACAATTTAGATAAGTCGAAAGTCCTTACTTCAAAAGATGAGGAAACAGAAGTGGAGTCTAAATATTACGCTTTTGAAGGTGTTGAAAAAGGAAGTATTATTGAATATTTTTACATTTTGAAAAAATCTCCTTCGTATTCTGGTAGGAGAGTAATGGTGCAACGCAGTTATGCAAGTAACAATTATGAATTTGATTTATACAGTCCTATAAACCTGATTTTTAAAATTAAAAGTTACAATGACCTTACAGAGGTTGCTATTGATACGAATGCAACTGAATATAATCACTTGCAGTTAAATGTGAAAAAAGTAGATGGTTTAGCCAGTGAAGGAATGTCAGCTTACCACGCAAATAAAAAATATTTCATTTACAAATTAGATGAGAATACAGGGACCGGCATGAAGGATGTTTCTTCGTACAGCGGCACTGTGACGGGTATCTATAATGTTTTGTACAAAGAAAAAACAAAAAAGGAGTCGAAGGCAATAAAGAAACTAATAGATAATACTAATTGTAATATTGCAAGAAACAAAAAGGGAAAAATTAGAGCAATTGAAGATTATCTAAAATCTACTTTTTATGTTCTGAATTCTGGTCATCCAGACCTTTCAGATATTCGAAAAGTTATTAAAAGTAAAACGGCTTCAGAAACAGGGTTGGTCAAGTTATACGTAGCAATATTTAATGAATTAGGGATTAAACATCGAATTGTATTGACCACTGATAGGTTCAATATGAAGTTTGACAAAAAATTTGAAGCAATAAATTTCTTGACAGACTATTTAATTTATTTTCCTAAGGTAAAATCGTACTTATCTCCTGTTGAAATTGGAAGTAGGTTAGGATTTCCTCCGTATGAACTTACCCATACTTATGGGTTGTTTATTAAAGAAGTAAACGTGAATAACATGAAAACAGCAGTAGCTAAAATCAGATTTATTGAATCTGCAGGTTATCAAAGCAATTTTGACAACATGTTCGTTCATGTAGATATAGATACCAATGATGTCAGTAAATCATTGGTAAAATTCGACAAAGAATCGGGAGGGTATTACGCAATAAACATTCAACCTTTCATGAACTATTACAATGATGAGGATAAATCTAAAGTTGTAGATGAACAAATTAAATTCATTCATCAGGATGTTGTCATCTTGAAAAAGAAAGTGTTTTTTGATGATGCTAAATACTTTGGAGTAGAGCCTTTTAAAGTTAGTTCAGAATTTCATCTTGATCCGTTTATTGAACAAGCAGGTAAAACTGTGATTTTAAAAGTGGGAGATATGATTGGACCACAATCTGAAATGTACCAAGAAAAAGCGCGTGTGCTGCCACTTGAGCACAGGTATAGAAAAAATTATCACAGGGTGATCACAATCAATGTACCAAAGAAATTCACTGTCAAGAACTTGAAAGATATTAATATTGAAAATAGTTATGTTGCTGACGGTGATACCATGATGTCATTTAGCTCGTCATACACCTTTGTAAACAATGTCCTTACAATAACGGTAGACGAGTATTACAAAATGCTTGTAATAGAGCCTAAGCTGTACAATACGTATAGGAAAGTCATGAACAGCGCAGCAGACTTTAATAAAGTTTCGCTTGTTTTAGAATAAAGGAAAGTAAAACTCTTCGTGAATAGTAGAGGAACTCCCCGAATTAGGTGCGTTTTGAGCATGTCTAGGTAGTTCTTCCTATTGGATTTAGCGAAATGAGTCGTTATCTTAGGGCCTCATTACAGTAAATTACTGTGAAAATGATTATCGCATTAAGTATTGCTGGTTTGTTTTTAACAACGGTTTGTGAACGAGCAGTGTACTTGAAGTACTACAACAAGGATTCTAAAAAACATACTTTTGAGCTGAAAATTGGAGGGTCCACTAAAAAAGTGTCATTCAGTTCTAGCACACTGGAGCAGATACTATCCAAGGCGGAGGTGAAGTTTGCGAGGTGAAAACTTCTTGCGGTTGGGTTAAACTTTCCGACGATGACAAAATAGAGATTAAAGACGGGTGTATTAAGGATTAAATAATCCTTTAGGTTTTAATAGAAAAAAAGCCTTGCAGAAATGCGGGGCTTTTTTTTGTCTTGATTATCCTACCTATAAAATAATCTTAAAGTTTTAAAGTAATTTTGAAGTTGGTTCGTCTTACCAAGTATGAACCCTTCATTAAGTATTGAAATGACAGCATCAAAAGGTAATCAAGTTACCTCCGTTATTGAAAAGTACGGTAAACAATTGTTTGGCTTTTTGCGAAGTAAGTTGGGCAATGCTCAGGACGCTGAGGATATTCTGCAAGAGGTGTGGTTTCAAACGAGTAACGTTGCCAATTTACACGACATTCAAAACATAAGCTCTTGGCTGTATTCGGTTGCGAGAAACAAAGTTACCGACTCATATCGCAAAAAGAAGACAGATTTACTGGACGATTACTCTGACGACGGTGACGAGGAACACAGTTCTTTTAAAGAGGTACTGCTAATTGATGAAAATGCTCAGCCCGAGTTGGCTTTGTTCAAAGAACTGTTTTGGAAGGAGTTAATGCAGGGCTTGGAAGAGCTTCCAGTTAAGCAAAAAGACGTTTTTGTTTTAAACGAACTTGAAGACTTTACCCTCCGAGAAATTGCAGATAAAAAAGGTGAAAGCATAAAAACGATTACTAGTAGAAAAGGTTATGCAGTGAAGTATTTAAGAAAAAAGATGAACTATTTGTATCAAGAATTAAACAATTAATTAAAATTATTATGGAAAAGAGATTTATAATGAGAACAGTGGGAAAAGTTATGTTTTTTGTAGCGTTAGTACCGGTATTGGCTTACGCAATGATTCACTTAGTGATGTACTTGTGGAACGGAATATTACCAGAGGTATTTGGATTTTCAACCATCACTTTTTGGCAAGCTGCCGGAATGTTGTTACTGAGTAAGATCCTTTTTGGAGGAATGAACATTGGGAAAAAGAGAGGGTGCTGCACAGGTAAAAGGCATTACGGGCACAGGATGAAAGAGAAATTTATGAACATGACTGACGAAGAAAAGGAACAAATGAAAGAAGGGTGGAAGTCCAAGTGTTGTTAACATATCCGCGAGAGCTAATGGAAATGGAAAGTTTAATCATTAAAAAGCCCTGCAGTGATGCGGGGCTTTTTAATGATTTTATTTAAGGAGATTCATTTATCTACCCATATAGACAAGGAGTTTTGCTTCGGGATGAATATATGCTTTTACTAGAGAGTATTCGTCAAAGACCAGCCACCCATTGTGGTATTTTCCATCGATACGTATTCTTAAACCTACCAATGGGTATTTAATTTTATAGTGCGCAGTTTCATATTCGTCTAAGGAATAACTAGTATTGCGTTAAGTCTTGATAAGTAAAAGCTAACTCAGGGTATTCAAAATTACTGGCTGCTTCTGGAGAATTTCCAACTCCTTTATGTCCTAAGATAGGGGGAGTAGTATGTACTTTGAATTCAGATGAAGGGAATGGTTTGAACAGTGGCTTTGTGTCTTTGCTCAAATTCATCCAATCATATTGACCTTGTTCATCTAAAACCACCGGCATTCTTTGTTTTGTATTATGCACCAATTTAAGTAGTTCGTTGGCCTCTGTGGTAACTATAGAATTTGATTTCTTGATCTCGCCAGTGTTTTTGTTGTTCCACTCACTCCACAAGCCCGCAACGACCACTGGGCCAGTTTTTAATTGAACGAAAAAAGGGTATTAATTTTTGTTCAAATGCATGTATTCATAGTAGCCGTCCAGCGCTATTAAACAACGTTTTGAACGCGCAGAATCTCTAAAGGAGGGTTTTTCAAAGATAGTTTCTGACCGAGCATTAATGGTCATTGAGCTAATTTTATCAGCTTGGTCCTCGTCTTTGGACCAATGTGGGATTAGTCCCCATTGGATTAACTGGGCATCTTGATTCTCCTCATTTGTTTGTGTTAAAAGCTTTGGGTGTGTATGTGCAATAGCGTAATGGGAAGAATGATTTTTATCCAACTGTTTTAACTTTTGCAATAGTTCTTCAACTTTTGCATCATTATGGCCATACCTGATAGCGTTTTTAAGCTTTTTTGTAAGGATTGATTTTGCGCTATAACACATGACTTCAAAATAAGGAAATATGAATTCATCTATTATAGAGCTGCGGATTGATTTCAAAAATAAATGATATTCACGATTGAAGTTGAGGCTTCTTGAGCTACTTTAGCGGAAAATTAAAAACACAATATTATGGCTACTATTACATTAAAAGGAAATGCAGTAAATACTATTGGAGAACTTCCAAGTATTGGTTCAAAAGCACCATCGTTTACATTAGTAAAAAATGACTTTTCAGCTTTTACGAACAAAGAAATTGAAGGTAAAAAAGTTGTGTTAAATATTTTTCCAAGTATTGATACTGGAACATGTGCTGCATCAACTAGGTATTTTAACCAAGCCGCAGCAAGTTTAGATAACACTCTTGTTGTTTGTGTTTCAAGAGATTTGCCATTCGCTCAATCACGTTTTTGTGGTGCTGAAGGAATAGAAAATGTGGTAATGACTTCGGATTTTAAAGACGGTCAATTCGGAAAAGATTTTGGTGTGCTTTTTACTAGTGGTGTACTAGCAGGTCTTTTGTCTAGGTCGATAGTTGTTCTTGACGAAACAGGAACTATATTATATACTGAGCAAATAGCAGAAACTACAGAAGAACCAAACTACGACGCGGCGTTAGCAGCTTTATAGAGTAGCGTTCAATTCTTAAAAAAAGGAGGTCATTGATTAGTAAATGATCTCTTTTTTTAAGAATATTTTTTAAATCTTTCTAATTCCTCAGAAACAAAATTTGATAAATCCATCTTAACGCTCCCTTATTTTCACAATATTGAAGCTGAAAATTAACAACGTAAAATCTATTTTATATGCAAAAATATCTACTCGCGACTATATCGGTATTGTTAGCAATGACTACCAATATTTACTCTCAGGAACAAAAATGGAGAGGTGCCCCTTTGAGTGACAGCAGTAATTATTTTGATATTGTGACAAAACAAAGAGCGTATATAGAAACGATCAAAGGAAACAATAACAGGGAGAATAAAAAGAAAATCAAGCAGTTTGAAAGATGGGCAGCCTTTTGGAAGGACAGGGTTAATGCCGATGGCTCTTTTGTTTCTGCTTCACATAATAACAGTCAAAGATTATCTAGTCAAGAGAATAGTATTTCGAAAAGGAAAACAGCTGCAAGAACTACCACTTGGAATCTAGTAGGTCCAGTTGCGCCGCCTGTAGCATCAGTTGCATATTATGCTGGAATGGGTAGAATTAACACGGTAGCATTTAATGGTACAGATGTAAATACATTATACATTGGTGCTGCTTCTGGGGGGGTATGGAAGAGTACTAATGGTGGAATAAGTTGGGTAGCTCAAGGTGATGCTCTTCCTAATTTAGGTGTTTCTCACATAGTTATTGACCCTGGAAATACTGACATTGTGTATTTAGCTACTGGCGATGCCGACGGGGTGCATACCAGGTCTGTTGGGGTTTACAAAACAACGAATGGAGGAACTACTTGGTTATCTTCTGGGTTGACGTTCGCATTAGGTGACAATGATATCATCTCTAAATTGTTGATTGATCCGAACAACACGAACATTATTTTTGCAACAACTAACAATAGCATAAAAAGAAGTACGGATGCTGGAGCTACTTGGAGTGATGTTGTTGTTGAACCTGGTTCAAAATTTAATGACATTGTATATAAAAAAGGTAGTTCGACTATACTTTACGCTACATCTAGTTGGGGATTCTTTTATCTATCAACTGATAATGGGGCAACTTGGACAGTACCCTCAACTCCTGCTAACAATCGTCTTGATATTGCCTTAACAGATAATGACGCCAGCCTTATATTAACACTAGATGATCAAGGGAAAGTAGAGAAATCAACAGATAATGGCTCGACTTGGACAACGGTTTCAACAATCGCAGGATTCAATGCTCAAGGTGGTTATAATATGGGGTTAGCAATTTCCCCAACCGACAAAAACTTAGTGCTGGCTGCCGGAGTGGAAGGCTGGAGGTCTAAAGATGGTGGAGTAACATGGGAAAAGTACATGGATGGATACTGGACATCACCATCACCTTATTTTTATGTGCATTCGGATCATCATGATTTATTGTTTATCCCTGGAACAAGTACTGCATTTTCAGTAAATGATGGAGGAATATTTAAAGGTGATGCAGCATTGGATGCAGCCTGGACAGATTTATCCTCGGGGCTAGCAATTACACAGTACTACAACATTGCCGGAACACCGCAAAACACTAACCTATTAATTATGGGTGCTCAAGACAATGATATAGCGGTATATGACGGTACGACATTCACTGGTGAAAACGCAGGAAGTGATGGGGTGGAAGGGGTTTGGGATTATTCCAATTCTGACATCGCTTGGACTTGTAGTCAAAGTGGAGGAACGTACAGAACTACAGATGGATTTACATCAGGTTCATGGTTAACAGTTCCAGATGGAGCTCCTTTTGTTTGGGAATTAGAAATACACCCAACTGTTCCAACTACGATCTTTGGTGGTTTCGATGATGTATACAAATCAACTGATCGAGGAGATAATTGGTCTAATTTAAACTCTGGGGTGGGAACGGTTGAGTTTATATCAATTTCTCCATCAAATGCTGATGTAATTTATGTTGCTGGTGAAAATCAGACGGTAAAAGTTACTAGTAATGGAGGAAATAGTTGGACAACAATAACTTTACCTCAAACAGGAAGTGTAAAGAGCATTGAAGTCCATCCAACGGACCCAACCGAAGTTTACATTGCGTATTCAGGTTATTTAACAGGAAAGGTTTATAAGTCAAACAATAGTGGTTTGACTTGGACAAACATTACAGGGTCCTTACCTAATATTCCAACGCATAAAATTATTTATAATACTACTAGCACTGATGGAGAGCTGTTTTTAGCCACTGATCTGGGTGTTTATTACAGAACTAATACAATGGGGGACTGGGCACTTTTAGGTACAGCTTTGCCAAATGTAATTGTAACTGACATTGAGATTCATTACGGAGCTGAAAAATTGAAGGCTGCCACTTTTGGAAGAGGAGTTTGGGAAGCTGACATTAGCGCCGTAACGGTTGGTAGTGAAGATTTAATTCTTTCAGATGGCGCTCTAATTTTGTTGCCAAACCCGACAGAAAGTAAGCAGTTTACAATTAAGTTACAAGGTCTTGATGGAGTTAGTGATGTCGTAATTTTTAACGCGGTAGGAGGTATTGCAAAATACTTTCAAACATCAGCAAGTCAAATTAAAGTTGATTTATCAAGTTTCTCTCAAGGGTTGTATTTTGTTAAAGTGACCAATGGTGGAAAAGGAATCAGTAAAAAATTGATTGTTAAATAAGCCGAATAGAAAAGACCTGAAAAATAAAGAAAGGTAAGCGCAGATACAGAAGTTATATTTTTTAAACTCAATATTGAATTGAAAAAATTCCTAAGCATAATATTATTATTGACCTTGTTTGCATGCGATTCTTCAGTGCAAATAATATCTTCAGTAAAACAGACAATTATTCCTGGCTTAAGGACTGAAAAGTCATACAGTAAGTACCTGATCGAGGTAGAATTAACATCTCACGAAAAACTTGTTGTAGACAGTGTTGTTGTTTTTGAAGAGGTGAGAAAATGCAGGAAGGCCAGTCTTTCAACAATGGATCGAAGCAACAATAAGTTGCTGGTGACCAATGAAACTTTTGCTCGCAAGTTTACTATTGAAGCTACTGTAAAAGATGATAGTCTGGAGTTGTCGAATAATTGTTCTGGAGATAGTAACACATTGATTCTCTACTATACTGAGAACGGTAAAAGTAAGAAAGTAGAGATATCTACTTTCAAAGAAGAAACTGTTAGGAAGAGGTAGTATTTGATAACTTAGTGGTAGTGCTTTTTAAAACAGCGAGAAATATCCATTTCTTTGTTTAAAGGAGTTTTCTTTACTAAATGTGCTGTGAGTTCTTTTGCAGCAAGTGGTCCAAGTAACACTCCTTTTGGACCGAAACCATTGAGGACAAACAGGCCTTTTTCATCAGGATGCTCTCCCATAATTATTCGCCTGTCGTAAGGCGTTGGTCTTACGCCAGCCTTTTGATCAATCACTTCATATGGAACTTCAATGATTAAATCCAGTTTTTCAGTTAAGTAGTTAAGACCTGATTCTGAAGGCTCCCATGATAAATCTTTCCATTCATAAGTAGCGCCAACTTGGTATATATCCTCTCCCAGGGGAAGAATAAAAATGTTCTTTTTTAGGATGAAATCAAGTTTTAAATCGGGAGCATGGATGGTGATTAAGTCACCTTTTGCTGGCTTTAAAGGTAGCCAAGAGAAGTAGGGGTTTTTTGCTGTGTGTGTACCTTCGCAAAAAATCACTCCTTTACACTGGATGTTTTCGTAGGTCCATCCATCATTAGATTTAGAAAGTTCACCGTGGTTAAATTTTTCGAATTTAACGCTGTTTTTTTTCTCCAAATATTCGTGGTATTTCTCAATAAGAACATTAAGAATCACCCTGCCAGTTTGCTTAATTTCACCCAGATAATGGTCTTTTGGGAAAATGGATTTTTCAGGATGTTCAACCATGAATTCCTGCATTTCGTTTGCAGCTTGTTTGTTCCACAGGTCTAATTCTTCTCCAGGGGTCACCACTTTTTTTGCTTGATGCAATTGGTATATATCTACCTTTAAAAGCTCTTCAAGTTCCTTGTATTGCACTTTCATTTCTGCCAAAAAATCTTTAGCTCTCCAACTTAATGTATATCTTCTAAAGGCAATTGGATTCCAAGTTCCGGCAGCAATAAAGGAAGCAGAGGGTGTCTTTGGATCAGTTATCATCAAGACTTTTTGATCATTATTTAGTAGCTGCTGAGAACATAATACTCCTGCTAAGCCTCCGCCAACAACTATGTAATCGACATTTTTCACCTGATACTTGTTTGTCAAATTCTGCTTTTTGAGGGAGTGCACTTGTTCGTCGCACCTCCTCGGTTATTCACATGGGCAAAGATAGGCCTAAAACTTGTAGTAAATCTGAGAAACCCTTACTTTGTACCCATGAAGAAATTGCTGACGCTACTGCTTATTTTTATATTTCAATTACCAATACATGCTCAATTAAATTTCGAAAAATTACCTGAGTTAGAGGGAGCAAGTATCAGTTATATGGTTCGTGATTTAAAGTCAGGAAACCTTGTTGCTCAACATGACAATTCAAAAGTGTTAGCCCCTGCTTCCGTCTTGAAATTATTTACAACTGCCTATGCTTTGGATCAGCTAGGAAGAAACACCACCTTGAAAAGTACCTTTTACATTCATGGAAAAATTGAAAATGGTGTTCTTATTGGAGACTTAATTTTTGATGCTAATTACAACCCAACACTGCTTGCAGAACGTTTCAATCGATCGTTAGATGCGTTAAATGATAAGCTAGTTACCAGTTTAAAACTGCGGGGGATTAACAGTATCAAAGGGAATGTTGTGGTGTATGATGAGGTTTTACCTGTTAAGAGTCTGCCCCGGACTTGGATTTGGGAGGACATGGGGAATTATTACGGAACAGGAGCTGGTCGTACGATATTGAATGAAAACATTTTGAAAGTTTACTTAAAATCAGTCAAAATCGGATCTCAAGTGGAGGTGCTAAGAACTGAGCCAAACCTGCCGTGGTTAGTTTTTGACAGCAAAGTAACTGCTTCAGAAAAGAACAGAGATTTAGCTTACTGTTTTAGTCGTCCTGGGGATAAAAAAATTACCATTACCGGTACAATTCCAGCAAACAAGAGCAGCTTTTTAGTGAAAGCAACTTTGCCTGATCCCAGTGGAACTTTAGTAATTTTATTAAAGAAAGGATTGGAATCAAGAGGTGTAATAGTTAACGGTAACAATTTAGTAAGTACTTATTTGCCAGCAGGTGTGCATGAACTTTCAATTATTACTTCGCCTTCACTTACAGCTATTGTGAGGAAAACAAATAGACAAAGTATTAATGTGTATGCGGAGTCGTTGTTGAATTACACCCATTTGATAAGTGGTGCAAGTCAAAAAAGTAGGACAAAACAAATGAAATTGCTTTTGGGAAAACATTTTGACACCAAGAGCATGAAGCTATATGATGGATGTGGTTTGTCCAGGTTCAATGCTGTAAGCTCTAAACAGGTTGTCGATCTAATTAGTTGGATGGATAAACATGAAGCTAAAAACGCATTTTACAAGTCTTTTGCGGTCGCTGGTGAATCAGGAACATTAAGAAGTCTACTCTCTAGTACTATTGCTAAAGGTAGAGTGAAAGGCAAAAGTGGTTCAATGGATGGAGTGCGAGCTTATGCCGGAACTATCAATACTAGGAAGGGTGAGGATTTGGCTTTTTCAGTGATTGTAAATAATTACAACGTTTCAAACGGTGCACTAAAAAAGATATTGGAAAAGTGGTTATGGGAATTGTGGAGTCAGCATTAGTCCTTTTGACAGTTGCTAGTTCGTAGCTTGAAAATCAAAGTCTAAACCTAATATCTTTTCAAATTCTTTCCCGTTTTCAAGGAGGTCTTCATCCAATTCGTCGTAATACCAGACAATTTTAACTTTCATTCCTTCCTCGTGAATGGATTTCATTTTTTCAAAAATGTTGAACAGAAATTTAGCACTCGAAGTATTGTAATATGCTAATTTGAAATGAAAAGTTAAAGTTTCTTCAACTGGTTCTGGCAAGTTAATTTCCCAGTTTTTGAATTTATTTAGCCAGTTTAATATTGGCGAAAAATAAGTAAGCACGTTTTCAGGGCGGCATTCGCCTACAATAGTAAAGCTCATGTTTTTAACATCAAAATTGATGTTTGGAGTAGTGCTGCTGCTTTGTAATACTAATGCTTCCATTACTTATGATTTTACTTTTATTTTCAAAACGAAAAAGGCACTTAAGTCATCAATTGGTGTAAATTCAAAGTGCAGTTTATTTCGTGATTTTAATGCCATGTCAATAATTCCTAATCCTGCTCCGTTCATGTCATCTGGGACTTTACCATTAGTCATGATTTCGTTATAGACAGCTCGTAATTCCTCGCGAGTTGCATTGTTCGTTTTATTAATTTGATCGGTCAAAGCCGGAATGTCTTTTTTGTGAATTTTATTCCCAGTGCACACATAGTGAAAATCGTCATCTTGCGCTAAAACAAAAATGGCTGGATATGGATTTTCAAGACTTGCCTCAGCATGTCGAACCACATTTTCCAAACTTTCAATCATGATGTTGTACACCTTAATGTGCACAGTTTGCATTTTTGCACTGTCTCTAGACATTCCCAACAAAACGTTTATTAGGTCAGTGTTAAATTCCCCTGTGTACGAAATCCTAATGGAATGTTCTTCCATTGTTTTATTCAACTTGAATGCAAAATCTGTTGATGGTTTTCCCATGGTAATTTCTTAGCGGCAAAAAGGAGTAATTCCGATGCGATGGCAATGTAAGAAAAATCGTTTTTATCTGACGAATTTTAGGAAAATTAATTGATTTCAAACCCCTTTGGGCGATTTAGAATTGCTATATTTATGCTTCTTTTACAAAAAATAAATTTACACTCATGACTCAAGACTCACACATTAAAGTTGGCGACAAGGAAATTGTATTGCCAGTTATAGAAGGAACGGAACAGGAACAAGGGATCGATATTTCTAAGCTAAGAGGGGGAACGGGAGTTGTAACTTATGATCCTGGTTTTAAAAACACAGGATCTTGTAAAAGTGGAATTACGTTTTTAGATGGTGAAAAAGGAATTCTTCGTTACAGAGGATACTCAATTGAAGATTTAGCTGAAAAAGCTACCTTCATGGAAGTTTCTTACCTGTTAATAAACGGAGAATTACCAACGGCAAGTCAACTAGAAAAGTTTGAAGGTGACATCATGAACGAAAATGATGTTGATGAGAACATCAAGAAAATATACGGAGCGTACCCTGATGGAGCGCATCCAATGGGAGTGTTGGCTTCAGTAGTATGTTCACTGTCTGCTTTTTATCCAACTGATAAAAAAGATGCGTCGATCAATTTATTGCTTGGAAAATTACCAACTATTTCAGCTTGGGCATTTAAGTCGTTCAGCGGAAAAGGTTTTGTAGCTCCAAAGAAAGGATTGTCCTTCATTGAAAACTTTTTACATATGATGTTTTCTACTCCTGAAAAAGAGTACGTAATTGATCCTATTGTAGTAAGTGCTCTAGATAAGTTATTGATTTTACATGCTGATCACGAGCAAAACTGTTCTACTTCAACGGTAAGAATTGTAGGTTCTTCTCATGCAAGTTTACATTCTTCAGTTTCGGCTGGTATTAATGCTTTATGGGGACCACTTCATGGGGGAGCTAATCAAGCAGTAATTGAAATGTTAGAAGAAATTCACGAAAGTGGAAGTTCATTAGATAGCTGGGTAGCTAAGGCTAAAGACAAAACTGATCCTTTCAGATTAATGGGCTTTGGTCACAGAGTTTATAAAAACTTTGACCCTAGAGCGACTATCATTAAAGTTGCAGTTGACGAAGTACTAGGAGCTCTTGGAATTCAAGATCCTTTAATTGATATTGCTAAGCAATTAGAAGAGGTAGCGTTGAACGACGAGTATTTCAAAGCAAGAAACCTATATCCAAATGTTGATTTTTATTCTGGTATTATTTACAAAGCTTTAGGTATTCCAACAGAAATGTTTACTGTGATGTTTGCTTTAGGGCGTTTACCAGGTTGGATAGCTCAATGGGATGAAATGATGAAAAATGGAGAGCCAATTGGTCGTCCACGTCAGATATACGTTGGAGAAAATTTAAGAGAATATAAAGAGGTGGCAGCAAGGTAATTGCTTCCCTTAAATACTAAAAAAAGGCTATCCACATTGGGTAGCCTTTTTTGTTGCTGGCCGAGGGTATACTCAAACCACTTAGCTTTTCAGGTTTTCAACTCGTTCTTTTTCTCTTTCTCTTCGTTCAAAAATAAAAACGTAGCTAAGGCTATGTTTGGATTTTTAGCCTAGTGAAAGAAAACAATAATCTTTGGTGAAATTCCCAAAAAGCTAAGTGGTTTGAGTATATTACAAAAAAATATAATTTTTTAAAACGGTTGACTGTACCCTATGAAAATCAAAATATTTCTGATATTTATTTTACTGTTCAGTTTCAGCAATAGTGATGCTCAGAGTTATCATTTTGTAAATCTTACCGTGGAAGATGGTCTGTCTCAAAATGATGTAGTTTCTATATTACAAGATAAGCGTGGATTACTATGGATGGCAACCAAAGGTGGTGGTTTGACTATTTTTGACGGGGTAGATTACAGTTATCTTAAAAATCAAGATGGACTTAGTAGTAACATCGTTTACTGCTTGTACCAAGATTCAAAAGCAAATATTTGGATTGGAACTTACGAAGGACTGGTAAAATACGATGGCCAAAACCTACAAACTTATACAACTGAGAATGGATTGATTTCCAATATTATTACAACTGTTTGCGAGGATACCAAAGGCCAAATATGGGTGGGGACCGAAAACGGTGGTGTGTCAATTTTGTCTGCACCCCAAGACAGCTCTGCTGTGCAATTTAAGTCTTACGAAAGCACAGGACCATACATTGGTAATAACTTTAATAAAATCATTGAAAGCTCAGACGGAAACATGTGGTTGGGTAGTACTAAAGGATTAGTACTTGCTGGTGACAGGAAGACTACTTTGTATTCCCGTAAAAATGACATGATTGGAAATAATGTGCATGACCTCTTGGAAGACCTTAAAGGTGATCTGTGGATTGTGACTAACAAAGGGTTGTCTAAATTTAATGGTAAAACTTTTTTCAACTACAACAGCACCAATGGATACCCATTTGACCACATCACATGTATTGAAGAGGATAGAGAAGGTAATTTATGGATTGGAACATCAGATCAGGGAGTAATACAATTCAATAAAAAATCAAAGAAGTTTAAAATATTTAATGCCAATAACGGATTAAGTGATGACGTTGTACTTTCTATTTTGGAGGATTTTTCAAACAACATTTGGATAGGGACTCAAGGAGGTGGAATCAATAAATTCACTGGTGAAACCTTTACCTACTACGGTGAAAAAGAAGGTTTAACCAGTGGTTTATCGAACAATTTATATTACGATTCAAAAGACAATTTGTGGATCGCTACGAGGAAAGGGGTGATGAAGTATGATGGAGTTTCCATGACCGCCTTTACAAAAGAGCAAGGCTTGCCTAGTAATGATTGTAGGGTGATTTTTGAAGACAATAAAAGCAATGTTTGGATTGGTACTACTACAGGGGTTGCAAAAATAGTTGATGATGAAGTAGTGGCGGTTTTTGATTATAAAGATGGAATAATGAGTACCACAACTTGTATCCTGCAGGATGCCAAAGGAATCATGTGGTTCGGCACTGATGGTGGTGGAATCGTTAAGTATGATGGCTTTTTGTTTAGTTCCTATAGTATGATAAATGGGATATCCAGCAACAGGGTTACTTCTATGATAGAGGATGATGAGAATACATTGTGGATTGGTACTTTTGGGGGCGGTGTCAATAGGTTCAACGGATTTGAATTTTTAGCTTATGATAAGAGTGATGGAGTTTCTTCTAACATCATCTATTGTTTGGAGAAAGATCCAAGAGGAGCAATATACATGGGTACTCAGAATGGAATAACTAGGTACGACAAGGGTGAAATTATTGTCATAGATGTCACAGACGGTTTAAGTTCTAACAACATCAAAATGATGAAGTTCGATGGTGAAAATAGCTTGTGGGTTAGTTCCGAAAGGGGGTTAGATAGGTTGTATTTAAATCCACCCCAAGTATACAGACAGATTGGTGAGGCTATCTCTGAAATTAAGCATTATGGAAAAAAAGATGGGATTACTAAAGGAGAAGTAAGTACTGTTTGCGAGGATAATCAGGGTAATTTATGGTTTGGGTCTCGTAAAGGCCTCATCAAATTTGACATCAATATCGATGAGTACAATGCTCAGAAACCACAAACTTATATTACCGATTTACAAATTGATTATAAGCGCGTAAACTGGAAAAAAAGAGGATATGAAATCGTTCCTTGGACTAATGTTCCAAAGAATTTAGAATTACCTCATGACACTGCGCACGTTACTTTTAGTTTTGTCGGGATTAACCATAAAGCACCTTATGAAGTTCGGTATCAGTGGAAGCTTGAAGGCTTCGATAAAGCATATACTCCATTCACCTACAAAAACACAGTAACTTATCCTAAGTTGCCTCCGGGAAAGTACATATTTAAAGTCATTGCATGTAACAGCGATGAAGAATGTAATGATGCGGAAAACCCTGCTACCTTCGAATTTGAAGTTTCTCCTCCTTTTTGGCAAGAAATCTGGTTTCTTTCATCAATTGCGATTGTCGTTATTATCGTTATTTATTTACTGTTGAAGATGAGGGAAAGAAAGATGTTGCGAGAACGTCTTATTTTGGAGCGGAAAGTAAAAGTTAGAACGCAGGAAGTTGTGGACAAGAACCAGGAATTGGAGTTAGTTAACCTGGAAATGATTTCAAAGAATAAGGAAATCGAAGAAAAAAACAAGGATGTAAATTCTAGTATACGGTATGCATTAACTATTCAGAAAGCATCCTTTCCCCCAATTGTAGATTTAAAGAATGTATTCGAAAACTCCTTCATTTATCACTTGCCAAGGGATATTGTTAGTGGTGACTTTTATTGGTACAAGAAATTAGAAAAAGAGTTTGTTGTTGCCATAGTGGATTGTACTGGGCATGGTGTTCCAGGGGCCTTCATGAGTATGATCGGAATGACACTACTTAACGAAATCATGAGTGGGCAGCCGGAAATTGATCCTGGAATGGCACTGAATAGACTTGATTTGGGTATTAGAAAGGCATTTGAAAACTCTGAAAACTCCAGCAATGATGGAATGGATGTTGTGCTTTGTACTATTAATAAAGACAAAAAAGTAGTCAAGTACAGTGGAGCATACAGACCTTTATATTTAGTTCGGAATGGTGAACTAATTGAATACAAAGCCACGAAGTATGCCATTGGAAGTAAAGAGGTATTAGAGAAAGATTACGTGACGCACGAAATTCCTTATCAGGATGGTGATTGTATCTACTTGTTGTCAGATGGGTACCCAGATCAATTTGGGGGCCCGTACAACAAGAAGTTTAAGACTAAAGTCATGAAGAGCATGTTCCTGAACATTCAGCAGCATGACATGGAAAAACAGAAAGAATTGATTCACCAAAGGTACCTGGATTGGAAGGGTGATTTTGAGCAGGTTGATGATATTTTGATTTGTGGGATAAAGTTGTGATTTTTCTCTGACGAGGTTCTTTTTTCTCATTCCTCCTTGTCAGGAGATGACCTTCAGCTGCCGCAGAAGCTTGGCTATAATATTCTAAATCTCATTTTTGCAATTTTCATTCTTCATCTATTTTATCCCGGGAATTCAGTTGTTCGCTCCGCTCGGCTGCATGGACTCCTCTGAGTCAGGAGTTGACCCTTACTTTTTTGTTCATTTTTTTCTATTCTTTTTAGGAATTCACTTGTTCGTCGTTCCTCCTCGGCTCTTGAAAAAAAAGTAACAAAAATTCAAGCCTGGCACCTCAAAAACTACCAGCTTATCATTCACTTTTCTAAAGAACAACCGAGCGAAGCGAACAACTGAATTCGAAATAATGATATGTATGAAGAGAACAACGAAGATAATCGTTAACTGTTCTTTGTTTTCGTGCCTCATACCCTCAAATTTGCTCATTTATTTTATTCTATCGAATTCGCTTGTTCGTCGTACCTCCTGGGTTCAAGGAGCTGGTGCCAGTTTTTTCGCTGATGGCGTGAGCATGACGTGAATTTTAGGCGTTAATATGTATGGAAATAGATGAAAGAAGGGTTTGAATTATTGACCTTTTTAAGGTTGTCTATCAACCACCCTAATATGATGAATGTATTGCCAAAAAAATAGATTTATCAGGAACTGACGGATTCACATTTTGGGGTATACTTCAAAATTGTGAATTGACAAGTGCTAATTACATGTATATTATCCATCTATTGCAGTAAAAGTATTTTTGTTTAGAGTGGGTCGCCCATGTACATTTTGTCTCGAAGAGCTATTGAAATTATACAATACGTAGTTACAAACTTGAACTATTCTTTTTTACGGACAAAAACAGACCTTGATACGTCAAACCTTTCTGCATCCTCACTTCCATCTTCGAAAAGTAAATATGTCACAACAAAATCAACTTTTCCTATTTGCTTAATTGGAGCTTTGTAATTAGCAGATTCATCACCTGATTTATCAGAATAATTATACATAATGTAATCACATTTGTCAGCTGCATTATTCTCACAGAAAACAACTTTCCCATTTGTCCCTGGTGGAGTTATAGCATTAACTTGAAACCAAACGCTGTCACCATAATTAATAGTATCTCTTATTACGATGGTATTCATAGTGTATCCGCTAACGTAAGGAACAGTATCAGGAAGGAATAATTTCACATAAAATTTTTCACCAAAAGAAGTGTAGTATTCATACCTTCTAACTTGATTTAAGCTGTCTTTGTAAATCCATTCTCCTGAGGGGTTTCCTTTATGAAAGTACCCTTTTTTTAATTCAACTGAATCTTTATTGTATAGAGTTTGAAAACCATGTAGTTTATCGTTTTCGAAATGTGATAAATAATACAAATCCAATGAATCGTTAAAAGTCCATGACCTACCGTTAAACATCCCATTTTTAAACTCTGTCGAATCAATCAATTTACCACTACGGTATTGGACGTATACAGAATCTCCATTAGGTAATAACTTAGGGTAGCCTAATAATTCATTTTCAAAAATGATTTTGTTTTCAACTTTACATGAATCGGCTAAACGTTGCATTAATTCTTTTGAAATCTCTAAGAAATCTGATTGCTCATTATGTAATGTCTCAGCTTTTTCAACAACGCAGCTGCATAGTATACTGTCAATTGGCTCAAAAAGACCATGCTTATTTATTCCCGACAAACATTTATCGAAAGCTAAAATTGTCATCTCTTTGTCCCACAACGGTACGGTATCTTCTTCATTGCTTCCATTAGAACATGAAAAGAAAAAACAAATACAACCAACTAGCACTACCGCTAGTTCTATTGAACTGATTTTAGTTCGTTTTGCCATGCCACAAACATAATCATTCATCATCAATATAGGGCGAAGCAATAAGGTTTGCTGTTGATGTTAAGTCCTTCTCTTGGACTAGTTGCTTTACAAGAAGGAAGTTAAAATTACTTGAAAGCTAAATAACTGTAATTCAATCCCAATAAGGACTTCTTTGTATAGAAGTGGGACTTAATTGAAATTTATTTAGTTTTGACTTACCACTGAAGTCAATCCTTAAGTATGAAAATAAATAAATTACAAATTATTGAAATGAGATGTTGGATGGATGGAGGCTCAACAGATTTCATTATTAGAAATTCAGATGGAGAAGTACTGACTATTCAATTTACACAGTATGTCAATTTTGAAAATAATCTTGACCAACTACCTGGTCGCATATACCTAAATTCAAAACTCATTGAAGCAAAATCTAAGGAGGAAGAAAAAATCATTTGTGAATTTGAATCACCTATATTTTCTCATGAGTTTCCTAGAGGTGAAATATCAAACGGCAAAGCAATAATTAATGATTTTCTGAACTACTTCAAGTCAGAAAAATATCCTTCATAAGGTTTTTTGTTTCATAAAAATAAACTCTTATTATCAGACAGTTAGAGGACTACTTTTGATAGAAGTGGGACTTAGTTGTGAATTATTTAGATTTGCTATTCATAGTAAAGTACTTGTGAGTAGACTCGAAAAGACAATTAAAAATGAAGCCAATTATTTATATGGGTGTAATATCAACAATTTTAGGTTTTTTTGGTTGTTCAAGTAATAGCAACAAATCGGATAAAGTCACGGAGGATTTTAATGACCAAATTACCCAATCTATTGAGAACTTTAACAACAGACCTATTCATAGAGTTTTAACTAAAAAATTGATTGAAACAACTTTAGATGACAATCTATTGCAGGTTGTATTCGATAATTTATCAGAAAAAATTCCTGAGGATTATAATAAAGAATACGAAGTAGTTACAGGTTGGAACAATTCAAGACAAGCAATCTATTTAATATGGATTCTGGAGGCAGAAGTCAACAATGGAGGCTACAATCAGTTTTATTTCAATTCAAGTGGGCGGTATTATAAAAAATTACCAAAAGCACTTCGCTTAGTTGGAGCAAATAAGTTCGGAGAATTAACTGAGCGTTCTAATAACTTGTTTGAGGCTGCTAGTGATAATATTAAGAAACATCAGGACGGTACACTAGAGGGATTTAGTGAGTCGTATGATGACAATCCACTGAATGATTTAGATGATGAATTTTATGAGTTGTACAAACTTGAAGAATTACATCAAATTCAAATTGAATATATTAGAAATAACATAGAACAATTTATTGATAGATAGTTACCACCCTTGTGATTCAAATTAGAGTCGATGTTTCAATCAGCCACTCATGAGGAACGAACTTAAGGTCAAACTCTTTATTCCATATTTATCGGGGTACATCACGGGGTACATCACGGGGTACATTTAGAGCAGTTTTTATCAAAAAAGGGTAAATATTGTCACATTTGGTCATTTTAGAAAACCTCTAATCCCTACTGTTTACTACAATGTAGGCTAATACCGCACTACCGCCCTCTATATTCATAACCCTGAGGTCATCAAGAGGTTTAACTAACTCTTGATATGCAGCATTTTAAATTGTATTTTAAGGACAAATTAGAACAACAAAGTACATTGACAGAAACTAGGAAGTTCAGTTACCTTATTCGTTACCCTTAGGAAATGAATATTTGAAATGGTTGATATATTTGACATACAAGGCAAGGTGTTAGACCCTTCTACTCTCACCGTAGAAGATAATCGAGTAAGGAAGAACTTTCAAGAATAGAGAGTCTATTTATTGTAATAGGGGTGGTCGGTGAGTAATCTTTTCAAGATGTTCTCGTGATCCCCTGAGGCTATGTTGCTAAAAGTTGAAGTAAATTGGTTTAGGGACTTTGATTCAAGGGGTGCTCTTTCTTTTTGAATCTCTGTAGTGCATCCAACAACTTCGATAGTGTATTGGGGGCCATAGATAAAATCAAAAATTACTTGACTTCTATTTATATGGTAATCACTGGTTACAACAAGAATGTTCTTCCAGTTTTTATTTAATACCATATTGATTTTTGTAAATAAAGCGTCACCAACTGTGTCCTGGGAGAGGGTGTCTGTAATTATTTTATTTGAGGGAACTCCCAATTGTATTGCGTAAGCTTCTATTTGATTTCCAATACAGGTGTCAATGCCCATTTTGTTGTTCCCTCCTGAGGAAATCAGAATCGCGTTGTTGTGTCTTGACATTAGTTCAGCGGCAAGTCTTACGCGAGATTTACTCTCTTTGTTCAAATTTCCCAAAGCATCCATCTGGTTTGGGAGAATAATGATGCAATCAAATTGACGATTCATTGTTGTGTTGTGTCTAATGCTGAAAGCACATGTTTGTTGCTACTTGAGGTTCTCTTTCAAGAAATTAAAAAGTAAGTCTACATCTTTTTCACTTAGTTTTTCCCCAATTTGGTATACTCTTTTTTTTGTTTGAACAACCAATATTTTCTTGGAACCAGCACTTGTAGACCACTTAGAGGTTGGTCTTCCTGTGAGTGTTGTGTTGACTCCTGAATTTGAAAAATTTTGATCGATTACTTTATAATTTACAATATTATTCACGTGAATTTTCCATTCTTCTGATAATGCTCTTTCAACTGCTTTAACTAAAAGCATATTGTCTCTAATTTCGAGTGTCGTTTTATCCTTGATGGTCCAAATTGTCAGTAGGAGTATAAAAGGTAAAACGAAGATTGAAATTACAATCCAACCTGGATCGTATAAACAGCCAAGTACTAGTACTATTAGTGTCAATACGGATAGTATTTCCGAGAAGCCAGTATAATGTTTTTTAGCAATTTTCATTGTGCTAAATTACTGTTTTTATGCGCTCACTATCTCTGTTTTTTATTTCAATCACCTCAACACTATGATTATTACACAAATCAATCAGTTCAATCGTCACGTCATGGGGGACACCATCAGCGAGAAAACTGGAACCAGCTCCTTGAACCGAGGAGGTACGACGAACAAGCGAATTCGATAGAATAAAATAAATGAGCAAATTTGAGGGTCTGAGGAACGAAGACAAAGAACAGTTCACCGGATCTAGGTTGTTCTCTTCATACATATCATTATTTCGAATTCAGTTGTTCGCTTCGCTCGGTTGTTCTTTAGAAAATTGAAAGGGAAGCTGGTAGTTTTCGAGGTGCCAGGCTTGAATTTTTGTTACTTTTTTTTCAAGAGCCGAGGAGGAACGACGAACAAGTGAATTCCTAAAAAGAATAGAAAAAAATGAACAAAAAAGTAAAGGGCTAACTCCTGGCCAAGAGGAGTCCATGCAGCCGAGCGGAACGAACAACTGAATTTCCGGGGTAAAATAGGTGAAGAATGTAAAATTGCAACTTTGATATTAAGAAATGAAGATCATCTGATTTCCTTCAAATTAATCTTCAAAGCTTTCTCAAAACTCCTCAGCTGTTTCAACTCCTTATCAGTAACAAAAGATATCGACAATCCTTTTTGACCCGCTCTTGCAGTTCTTCCACTTCGGTGCGTGTAATATTCCTCCTGGTCAGGTAAAGTGTAATGAGCAACGTAGGACAATGCCTCAATGTCAATACCACGTGCGGCTAAGTCAGTCGCAACTAGGATTTTAATTGTTTTGTTTTTGAAAGCCCTCATTACTTTGTCCCTTTCTCGTTGCTGTAAATCTCCATGAATAGCATCGGTTGAAACATTTTTAGCAATCAGTTGCTTTGCTACTTTTTGAGTAACAGCTTTAGTTTTACAAAAAATAACTCCTCTGTTATCTCCTTGAGACTTTAGGAATTGCAGCAAGGTGTTTAGTTTGTCTCCTTCTCCACAAACCGTAAATTGATGATCGATGTTTTTGTTGACTACTTCATTAGCACTAACCTTAATGCTGATTGCATCTCTGGATAAAAACCTACTAACTATTTCGTCAATTCCAACAGGCATAGTAGCTGAAAACAACCATTTACTTCGGGCGTCTTTTAAAGAACCTAGGATTTCTTCCAGCTCTTTTTTGAATCCCATGCTCAGCATTTCGTCAGCTTCATCTAAAACAACAGTTTTCACGAACCTTATATCTACAGCTTTTCTGCGAATTAAATCGAGTAATCTTCCTGGAGTCGCTACCACAATATGAGTAGGTCGTCTTAGTTTCGAAATTTGCTTTTCTATCTGTTCACCTCCGTAAACAGCTTCAGTGAATATTTGTTTATCACAGTACTTGGTGAATCTGAACAATTGTTTTGCTATTTGCTTACCTAATTCTCTGGTTGGAGCAAGTACCAAAGCTTGTACTTGAGCTTTTGAAGTATCAATTCCATGCAATATTGGTAAACCAAATGCAGCAGTCTTACCGGTACCAGTCTGAGCTTGACCAACTAAATCCCCTGCTTTTCCTAAAATCGCAGGAATTACTTTCTCTTGAATTTCAGTTGGTTCTATGATGTTTAAATCTTTTAAACCTTTGATGAAATCTGATTTGATACCTAACGATGAAAAACTTCCCATTTTGAATTGATTATTTGAATCTACTTTAAGGCAAGTGCCTTATTATTCAAAATTAGTCAATTGAATTCAGAAGCTGTGTGTTTTATGTCACGATGGAATTTAAAATGCTCTTGGTTTTCTGTGTTAGGAATGTTTTGTATCATTGTATTAAAAATATATTTAATGCAAATAAAACAATTAGACAAAAACGAAAGGCCTCGAGAGAAGCTTTTGAAAAACGGAGTAAATCAGTTGACTAATGCCGAATTATTGGCAGTAGTAATGGGTTCTGGAACAAGAAACAAGAGTGCGATTGAACTAAGTCATGAGCTAATTAATTTGGGGGAGGGGAGTCTCGATTTATTGGCTAACAAGTCAAAAAAAGAATTCACAAAAATACAAGGAGTTGGTATGGCAAAGGCCATGTGTTTGGAGGCCATTTTTGAGTTAGGTAAAAGAAGAAAATATGGAGATCAACAAAGTTTAACAGTGTGTTGTAGTGAAGATGTATTTGTTCATGTTCAGGGCTTACTATCTGGGGTGAAATGCGAAGAGTTTTGGGTAATCACTTTGAACAAAGCCAACAAAATGTTGTCCAAGCGTAAAATTAGCAGTGGTGGGGTTTCTGCAACGGTTGTGGACATTAAAGTAATTCTTAAATATGCTGTGGAGGAACTAGCGAGTTCAGTTGTTGTGTTTCATAACCACCCCTCAGGAAATACTTCGCCAAGTGAAGCGGATAAGAGAATAACTATCAAGCTAAAAGAAGCACTTACCTTTTGTGACATTGCACTTTTAGATCACTTAGTTGTTTGTACCGATGATTATTATAGTTTTTCGGATGAAGGTTTGCTGTAGTTTGGAATGTGTTCAGTACTTTAGAGGTTCTACAAAACAGGTATTGAATCATGAAGAATTTTGCATTAATAGGAGCAGCAGGATACATCGCACCAAGACACATGAAAGCGATTAAGGAAACAGGTAACAATTTAATTGCTGCCTTTGATCCCTTTGACAGTGTAGGAGTAATTGATAGCCAATTTCCTAAAGCTGATT